>JGI24159J19872_10013502_pt1 | contig 10611 bp, 5 predicted proteins | sample Ectturendosymbi4_FD_19872 | JGI IMG/M metagenome (IMG submission 19872)
CCCCACCCCCCCCCCCCCCTTGCGTACGCCCTTGGCCGACACCAGCAGTGTTGTGGCGGCACAGCTCTCCATGTTTGCACCTACCATCCCTATTGAAGTGAAAACATCAGTTTAAACACTCAAACATCCAAACAAAACCCTGTTGTGTCGTAAAATTGCAAATATTTGGATCATTCAAGCTTTTGGATGTCGACTCGCTGATTTGCTGCAGAGCGTCACCTTGTGATGTGCATTACGTGACATTAAAAAATATATCGTGACGTCGTGCAAAGCTTTTCGCGTCGAAAAGCAAGCCATGTACCTACGCATGCTATAGTTTCTTGTCTTTTTTATTGTTAACCGAAAAGTTTCATACTCCCTGCTTACGGATATTATCCTGAATTACGGGCCTGCCGTTGCGGTTTATGGTTTGTCCTGCTCGGAAATGAACCATTCATCTTGTTCGAAATAATATGAACGGCAAGTGGTACTCTCAAATCATAAAAATATTTTCTGATATTAGATAAGTTCATGATCAATAGTTTGATCTAACCGGAAAGCTTTTCCCTGTAGAGAGGAACAAGCAATAGATTTAGATAGGATATCTTGAGAATCAGATTGCTAATCATAAGTTGTCCTTGACAGCAGAATTTATCAAACATGCTACGTTGTACAACACACAAATTACAAAGCAGCTTCTCTATATCTTGCAGGCAATGTTTCGTTCCAACAGAGGCACTGTCAGCGGGTACTTTCTTGCTGGTCGCTCCATGCTCTGGCTTCCGGTGAGTACAGTTTACTCGAAAATATTTAGACCATCTATTTTTCGGGTAATGTTTGGCGATTGGTGTCCAAAAGGTTTGTGAAGAGAGGCAGGACCTCTGAGAAAAATTTTACTAGGCGGTACGAAGACCGATACCTGGATCACCTAGCTTATTGGTCCTCGTCGAAATTTGTATTGCTTGTTTGTAGAGTAATCAGAATATAGGTGAAACACCTACCATGCTAAGGTGTTTAAATATAGCTGGAACCTCTGCAGTCGGAGAGCGCGACAATCAACTTTGAGCCTGATTATACGAAAACTTAGCGTGCGTACTTTCATTCTTTCGAGCTCCAGTACCTCCCGGGCCAGGGTACGATGTACCTCTCGTACCCCCTCTCGTAGGCCCTGAAGAGAGCTGCATGTTTGTGGTCATGCTTCACAGTTATCGCGACACGTTTGTTTAAAAGCAATGGTTGACGATGAAACTGCTTGACATAAATTTTTGTGTGTGTTATGGATTATGGAAGCTACTTTCCCTCAACAAATCGAAACAGAAAACTATATGTCTTTCAGTGTTTGAAGCTGGCTCTGTTAATAGCGTTTCAAACCAGCCCTCACTGGATATTGTCGAAAACTTTAGCTCGCTCTTGTTTTTACCAAACAAATCGCCCCAATAAATTTGGTATCAGACTAAAACGTGGAGGTCGTGGAACGTTGTATCAGAAATAACAATTGAAAGACGATTTGAATGAAACCATCATTGCTTTCTAGTACTTTCAACGGGTTACATTCAGATCTTGGTTTTGGTTGTTGACATTGTCATTTCAAATGCCCTAATCTCTCAATTAAAATTCTCACTTTTGCATTGAATCATCTACGAGAGGAACCATAGACGTTTTACGTTTTTCACGGTGGTTTAAAATTTTGTGAAAGTACTGAACAAATTCACCATTTGGTGAAATTCGCACGAAAAGAGGAAGATGAAAACGCACAAAGCTTAGTGACGTTAACTTCTTGTCAAGTTTTGCTTCTGTCTTGAGTCGTCTGTTCAGGGACAAATTTCAGGGGACAGAAGTAATTCAAGTAACTACATTTGCATCAACATCCAAATTGAACTTAGCTTTCTGGGATACTGCTGTTAACTTTTTTCTGTTATGCTGCTACTTCATCCCACGACCGGTGGCCGCCGTACAGGTATTTTGATGCGTTCAGGTCGGTGCTTCCTTGTTCGTGAGCAACATTGGCAGTGAACACTTCATTGGATTGGCCGGCTCTGGAGCGGCGATAGGAATTGCGGTCGGAGCTTGGGAAATGAATGTGTGTGCTGACGGTGTTTTTATTTTGAGTAGCGTGAGAGAGTCTTTAACTAAAATATTTAAAATTCACAATGTTTTCTTAACGAAATCACTGTACTGAAAACTGCAGTTTAATCAGAGTTGCTTTTTCTTAGACTTAAGCCTTTTGCTAAATTGCAAAGGGTTGTTTGATCACGACGCGCAGCCAGAATGGCAAACGTGCAAACTCAGGTTACTCTTCCGACCACTTTCTGGATGAGTCCAACCTCACCAGAAAATAAACAAAACTGTCAGTTTTCCGATCGTAGTAGTCTATGCATTGAAAACGCTAACCACCAAAGTCTGCTTCATATACTAAAGAATCAAGAAATCACAATAGATGCCATGTGGCATTTCTAATTTACCTCAGCAACGCCTTATTTCACTTGCGTCAAACTTTAAAGAAACGATGCAAGAAAGCTGCAAACGCCGAAGCGGATTTGTGAAAGAAAGTTTCCTCAATGAAGGTTATTATCACCGTAGCAAAACTTGTTTTCCACACTCTTTCATATTTTCAGACAACTGTAAGCAACTAAGCAGAATGTATTGCAACAAAACATTTTATCAACACTTGCAATTTCCTGGAAGTGTATTTAATTTTTGAGGCGTTCTGGGAAGTTACTTAGTTTTTGCTGTTTCCAATATTATTTACTGTGTCTTGTTTTATTCCTGGACAGGCTCTGATTGTTTTGCAAATGCTTGGCTTTCTTTTCGTTCCGATCTACATCACTGGCGGCGTGAGTATAGATACCATTAATCTTTCGTTCTGTTTGCACTCATTGTGGTCATTTAGGTACCTTTTTCTTTGATTTTTGGTCAAAATGTTTGTTGATATTGTTTAGTTGGCGGTTCAGTCACTAGTAACACGTTTGAGAGTTGTTTTGATTAACATATGATTATTATGTCTTGACGAATGAAGTCAAAATTCACAATCGCAAAAAATGAACAAATGATGCCTTCAGAATTCTAAGTCCTAAATTATCGTGCTTAACCAAAACTATAGTTTTATCGAGTGCAAGATACTTGCAAGATTCAGTCTTTTATCATAAACAGTATGCATTTTAAGGGTAATTGCAAAACGTCAGGCAAGACTTCTGCTGTGTGGAGAAAATACTAGTTGCATCAAAGACAATTTTACTGAGGTTCGTAAAACAAACGCAATATAGTATTTCAACAGAAGTCCCTTTGAAAGCCGATTGAAATTGTTGGCAAAATGTGCAGGTTGTGTTCGCAAATATCATCTCAGATATTTGTCTGTATTTTGTAAGGTTTTCACAGTACTTGTGCAACAATAAAAAAATAATATTTTGTAACTCTAAAGGGCACCGAACATTGCCCCATTATTCAGGGGTATGTAAGAATACAAAAAGATTTTTTGTGCAGGTGTACCAGTAGTTTAGTAATAGCCAATAAAGGGCTCAACTCTCATTTCAATTAACTAAGCTAAAATGCTGGTTCACCTGCACAAAGAGGACAACGGCATAGATAACTGAACCCCTAACAATACATCGACGATATCAACAAATAACATCCTGGATATGAACATCTTCTAGCAGGCTGTATATTTCTATACCCACAAGAGCCAGCATAAAATTACTGCAGTTTCACAGAGCAAAAATTACTTCAGCAATCTACAGAAAACCTGTTGGAGTTACGTTGCATATCATCCACATTAATATCAAGCAAGAGAATACAACAGTATATTCTTTTACCGTAGCTATCATGTTTGTAGATCCATGACAGGCTATTGCAGGGGCGGTTCCAGTGGGGGGAGGGGCAATTGGGGCGATCGCCCCCTAAAACCTATACGAAAGCAACTTTTTTCACCATGAGTTCGTACAATTCGGAAAAAAGCATTCGCGATACAACGCCATTTTGCCGTCCATTGTTTTGTCACAGAAGTGTTGTGACGTATACTTAATCTCTTTTACAGTAGTGAACCCATAATGAGACTTGACTGCCAAATATTACTGAAATTGCCCCTCCCCCCTAAACTTACTTCCTGGATCGGCCTCTGGTTATATATTTCTGGTTATATATTGTAGCACCTTGTTTGAGAATTTTCTTGTTTCAGTTTAAGTTCGTGGACGTGGTTCAGCTTTAAATAGTTTTTTATTTTATTTTATAGAAGTTCATTTCGTGGAATCAAGATAAAACTTCTCAAAAAAGATGAGAAAAACCTCACTTCAAACACAGGATTTATTGAAAAAACAACTTAATTGCACAGGCGTTAATTTTATGGGTAAATTTCAGTAAAAAAACTGACACTTACAGGCCTAGGAATACTTTCGATGTCTTTGGAAATGGAAAAGGGAACAACAATGCTCAATTTCGAATTGATGTGTTTTGAAAAACTCACTCTGTTAAGAGAACAATAAAAAATTCCAGCACTCTTTGTTTTTCAAGCAAATTGTGTTATGTAACGTCTTCACTCCCACACGCAACGCGCTAGACTTTAAACATGCATCGCAGTAACTAGAAACACTCAAATGCATAGAAGAACACGAGGATATATACGTGGCGCTAGTAGAAAAGTATACACTTGATGGCGCTATTACATGTACTTTGATTAAACACAAGCATATAAGAGACACGCATGAATGACGCCATCATGATTATTGTAATATAGTACTGCGATGACTTCCAAGTACACCGATTTATAAAATGCATGAGTGGGAGGCTGCGAAGTACCAGGGGTCATTTAGGCTGCAGACCTCCGAAGCTATACTTATAGTGTAAAGGGAAACAGTGTACAACAGTGAGTAAAAGTCTTTTGCACGGGGTATGAAGTTTAATCTGCGCAATGCGGTTATATGGTTTATTGAAGCGAAATGCGTTGCAGGCAAATGTCAAGCCACCAGAAGAAAATGGTTTAACGTTGTCACATTGAACATTTGCTGTTTTCTTGTGTTTAAAATATTCGTGAATGCCAGAGAGTAAATGCATCAAAGGTTACAAACTAGTGCAGCACTACAATGGTGTCACGAGATTTAAGCAGATTGAGAACGAGGCCAATCATGCATTGCGGAAAAGATTTCGCTGTCACCGTATGTATGGGAACGGAAATTCGTTTGCAGTTTAGTAGGCTTATAGTTTGTTTTGGATCTGTAGGCTAAAGGCATCCCACTGCTTCATACAAGGGTTTGATACGACCAATTTTAGTGAGCGCAACAAAAACCAAACAATGTAAAATATAAACGGAGATGCTTCATGATTTGACTGTTTCCTCTGTAACAGCGTTAAATAATTGAATCAATGCACCTGGTTTATGTACACCAATAAAAAGAACACAGAGTATGTTTCTTAGCCGAGTAATACATATTTTGTTAATTTTGATAAATACTTGAGGATTTTTTATAACAATTTTGCATGCGCATTTTCTAACTTTCAACGTTTGGTTTGATTTTTGAGCACAAACCTTTTTGTCATTAAAGCTTAAAAATCAGGCAGCGACCCTCAAATGAGTCTAACTTTTGATTTTTTCAAGTTTTGCAATCCGCAGCTTTAACTATTAAACCCAATCAACTTTTCACATCAATCAAGGTACGGTTTTGTAAAGTTCAAACAGTTGAATTAAATGAAATCAAAGTAACCTTTTACCCTAAAACGTAGAAATCTGTTTTTAACCTGTCATATGTCACATGTTGCTTGATAATAAAGGTACAGCTCAGTCGCGCAAAGAATTTGCGGCAGTTGTAGACATGTGTTCATAATTTCCTGCCACGATATGAAACTACACCCCTGATAACAACCTTGCAACAGTTTTCACCAAACAGACGCAATCGATCTTTGAAATTTGAGAAATAGGTAAACGGCATCGTTTCTTCGTATTAACTGAAACATGAAATTATTTACTTGTTTCCAGTTTTTCTAGACATGATTTTAAGATTTCAAAAATATTTTTCGTCAGGTAGTGACAATGCCGGAATACTTGTCCAAACGATTCGGAGGTCGTCGACTTCGAGTTTTTATAGCTGTTCTCTCGCTTTTACTTTATATTTTTACAAAAGTATCGGTAAGTGCCAAAAGCTTGGATTTCTGTATATTTTGTCTTAGCCTTTAAAATTTATGCTGCAAATTTTTATTGTACTTACAGTAGCTTAAGGTTGATTGCATTTAAAAGATTAGCGTTCGATCGTTTTTTCATTCTCCGCGTGGGATTTTGCAAGAATCGTGCTTGATTAGTCAGTTTGTGGGAGATCTGTATATGGCTGGGAATTTGTTTATCCGGTAGCTTATAATGAGTATATTTGTTTAACGTCTTCAGCCCACATACAACAGTTATGCACACATGGTACTAACAAAAAGCACACAGATAGATGAAAGAACACGAGAATAGATATGTGGATGTAGCAAAAACAACATACATACATATGGCGCTAATACGTTTGTTGTGATGTTTAGCATACCGCTGCATAGTGCTGTGATAAGTTCCAAGTAGTCATAGAATCATACAGAACCGTCGGCAGAAAGTCGCCAATAGGGGGCTTTACGTTTGTGCGGGGGCTTTACGTTTGTGCAGGGGGCTTGACATACAAATTTGACAAAATTCCACTAACTGAAAGTGTTTCATATTTCAATTTGGGGGGGCTGGGGGAATTGTTTTTGGGACTAAGCCCACCAAAGCCCCCCGTGGCGACGGGACTGGATTCATACAATGTATGGGGAGTGAGAAGCTTTTGCTTGAAATAAAGCGTTATACGCAACAGCAAGCATTACAATCTCGCAGTTTTTTCAATTATAGTAGCGTCGTAATCAACCACTCAAATTGGAAAAATGCTGCTTCAGGTAAACCTTTATTCTGGAGGTCTCTTCATTCAACAATCGCTGGGCTGGAACTTGTACGTTTCAATGATTGGACTAATTCTAATAACCGCTCTTCTCACAATCACTGGGGGACTTGCCGCTGTCATCTACACAGACACACTCCAAGCTGTTTTGATGGTTGCCGGAGCTGCTGCCTTGACCGCTCTCAGTACGTAGCGTGGCCTATGTTTGAAGCGCAGGATTGGACAAACCTTTTGTATGCTTCAACTTGTCTTTTTTATGTCCACAAAATTTGCCCAGAGTATTGCAATGCTATACTGCGAACCAACAATCTAGCAATAATTTAAACTAAAACAGAGCTGGTATATGCAACACTGGGTTTTATAAGATGATAGGCTTTTTCATAAACATTAGACATCTCTTTTAAGGTTTCATAACAGTTGGCGGATACGATGCTATGCAGGAGAAGTACATGATGGCTATTCCAAACACAACGCTGGAGGGAACGACTCCGGGTAGGGTAATACAAAGGTGCTGCCTTGCAAAATATGCCCGATTTTGTAAATTTTACAGTAAAACCGCATCTGCATTGTTTTGAGTTGCAACAAGGTTTTGAAAAAAGTGTAATGAAAATGAAAACTAAGTTTTGAACTGTGAACAAACGCTGCGCCACGTTTTTCCTGCCCTTCATATCGCGCATTTCAATTAAAAACATAGCGCTCCAGCAAAAATATTTCCGAGTTTTTGAAATATCTGTTTTTCTGCAGGTTGTGGTTTGCCACTAAATGATTCATTTATAATGCTCCGTGAGCCGACTGATCCTGATGTTCCATGGCCTGCTTTCTTGTTTGGCCAAACACCTGCTTCAATCTGGTACTGGTGTACTGATCAGGTGAAAAACGGCCGATTATCAATTTCTTGCGATCTCTAATTGAAAAAAGCTGCCGCTAGTTAATTAAAAATAATAGCTTTAAATACATAGGCTACCGGATGAGAGTTTGCGTTTGTCGTAACGCAACGCATGAAACGCGTGATTTTGTTCTCTTGGATTTTGCTGCAAACTTCCTGCTGTTTTAGCAAAATTCTTGTCCTTACCAAAGTTTTAGCTCAAATGTGATTTTTCACCTATCCATTGGTTCAGTGGGTTGTGCACGCTCCACTGAAACTTATAGGCCCGTTTCGATTTCCGGACGGGTCATATCGAAGACTTGATCTTGCGGCATGAGCAGTATGGTGCTCGGCATTGATGAGTGGGTACAAGGGAAAGGGTTCGCATTCACACACGGTGCTGCCATTGATTTTCCACAAATGCAGCATTTCACTGCGAAAATGGCCTGTGACCCTTCTGCTCCCTTGCAGACCAAGCGGAGATGGGCATCCGCAGAGCAGCCGTGACCTCCAAAGGGAGTATAATAAGTTGAAAGGCAATTTTTGCGGGAACGTTGAGCTGAACGCATACCCACTAAACGTTTTTGTGGAAAGAATAAAAATATGTGATAAAATGTCAGTCTTTTGGCACTGCAAAACGACGGCAGATAATCATTACTACTTTCCAAAAAAATTATTAAATTATTTAGAAAAGTAGTTAGAATAACGGATCAAAATTGTTATAGCTGACATGTACACCAAAGCTGCATTGCATACGTTTCAACCAGTACGGCTTCCTATCATGCAATATGATGTTCGTCTCGAATTTTAGACGAGATGATCTTAAATACGCAATGCAGCTGCCAGGTGACAAGGGTTAAAACAAGAAGCTTAATTTGACAAGCAAAAATGAATTACCAATGTGGCAGCAACTATTTTTTGAATTCGATTTTCATTTGTGTTTGGAAATGGTGAATGTTTTGTTTTTTTGTAGGTGATTGTTCAAAGAGCCCTTGCCGCAAAAAGTCTCTCTCACGCGAAAGGCGCAACGATTCTGGCTGGTTTCATTAAAGTGCTCCCGCTTTTTCTGATGGTGATGCCTGGTCTTATCAGCAGGATTCTTTATACAGGTAGAAAACGTTTGTCCTGTCACAGCGAACATCCGCTTTCGGTGGTCAGTTTCACTTGCCTTGAGCCTTGATTACCGATTGTCTGTAGCAGTGGTTCTCAACATTTCAAGCTGGTTGTACAGCTGGAAAATAATATTTTTTCACAGTGCACCTTTTACATAATTACAACACAAAAGTTGCGTTAACGCTATTAGTTTGCAGCAGTGATGTAACCGAGACATATTTGCGGTGATGTGGCCGAGTCATATTTTACGAGTCACGAGTCGAGTCACAAGCCCTTCGAGTCAGAGTCATCTAATTTTTTTTCGAGTCGAGTCAGAGTCTAGCCATGATTTGGTCGAGTTCAGAGTCGAGTCACAAGAACTGTCGAGTCACTTCGAGTTATTGGTTTTCAATCTTGAGCCAAATACAGTTTAATACTTTCCATACGTTTTTTGTACTACAAAGTGGTGCCCAACGAGCTATAAACTGATGCCCAATGAGCTAAAAAGTAGTGCCCAATGTTGTTTCAGAATTTCTGTTACCAGGTTACCTAGACATAAGTATTTGGTGAAAGCAGTTTTTTAGCTTTCAATTTATTTCTCTCCTTCACTCTCAGTCAATTGCACAAGCTTAGCCTAACCCTGCTGCAACAGATATACCTCCTTGTCCTTCACGTGCCCCAACACAAGACCAGAGATGAACATGGACTTGGCTGTAGATTGAAATCCTGCCACAGTTCAGTATATTTTAGAGGTAGCCACGGATCCGGAGCGCCGCAGTCGACTCGGGCAGGATTCTGCTTTTTTCGGACCCAGATCCGGAGTCACTTTTCATTTTCGGCAGTAGCAGTAGTCTGCGTATTCTTTATAAATGCCATTTTTAAGTAAAAACATTGTTGAATTTCGGTTGAATCGATGATTGCCGGAGTCTGAATAGGAGTCGGATTCTCAAATTTGAAAAAATTCCGGACCAGACCCGGATTCAAAATTTTGAAACAACAGCGGAGCCGGAGTCTGAAAATGTGACTCTGGCCACCTCTGGTATTTTCATGAATGTTGATTATATAATTTCTGCTTAACTGGATTTGGATTGAACTGGGATTTATAATTTTGTTTTGAACTTCTTCGCAACTTTCGATTCAGTTTCAGGACTACAGATTACTGTATTGCAAAATTTGGTTCAGTGGAGTTTTTCAAATCCGTCAGGGTTATACATTGTTTGTTTGAAAAAGCCTTGACCATCAACAGTGGTTCAAGAGTGCTCCCTTATGTGTCATGTCATCAAAGTTATGGAATCGGTGTCACTTTGATTGATCTAGTCCCTTTTCATGACTTATCTTTGTTATATGTTCAGGAATACCTCATTACATTTATCACAGTTCATCATTATTTATACGTGCTACCTAGTGCTAATGAGTCGCTTGTGTTGTATGTACCTGTAATCAAATACCTACTAATCATTGTCAAGCACCTACTGTGCAACTGCCATAACACCATGGGCGTAGCCTTGGGGGCACTTGGGCCATGGTCCCCAAAATATATCCTTTCCATATTTTGCCTTCCATTGGTGTTATATTTGTGTGATATGCACAATAACATGCATATCACACAAAGTTTGTCCCCTCAAAGTTTTCTAGTAAACTCTGTCCTTGCTTGGTGCTGGGATGTCTGAATGATATATAGGTTATGCCTTTTGAATACAGGGTGTTTCACAATTGTTGAAACAAAGCGGCAGCTTCTAAAACCTTTATCGATGACCTTATTCATTTTTCTCTTTCCAGATTGTCATA
>JGI24159J19872_10013503_pt1 | contig 10610 bp, 8 predicted proteins | sample Ectturendosymbi4_FD_19872 | JGI IMG/M metagenome (IMG submission 19872)
TAAATCCATGCACAGGACTATAACCGCAATCAGTCATTGCCAGCATTCGCACAACGTAATTCATTCGTTTCGGTCTTCAACAAAGTAGAAAACGCTTTGCTGCTTAATTTTTGCTTAGCAATGTGTGCAGTATTTTCGACGTTTTAAGAATAAAATGTTTGTCTTGTCACAACGTGCACAAATCAAATCTATAAAACAGATGAAATTTTTGTCTAAGCACTAAGCAGACACAAAATAGATGGAAATTTGCAATTGCAACTGTAAGGCGGGGGGGGCAGGTTGCAAATTGTGACGTTATATTTCAACGGGGGGTTAAATTATTGTGACGAAATGTGACAAGGGGGTAGATTTTTGCCCAAAATAGTGTGACGTCATTTATGGACGACCCCATGTCGAGAAACAAGCTCACTATGTACGATGTCCGGCTGTCGAACTCTTGTGCAATAGCTCATGTCGCCCTCTGGCAAAAAAGTTTCGAGACTCCTGGTCTACGCAGTTGTTGAGAGGCCCATTTGGCACATTTGCATACACTTTTTGCTTTATATTGTTAAACATGTAGGTTCCTTCAGAACTTAAATGTGGCTCTAGAGTCATTAATAAGCTTTTTAATAAAACAAGGCAAAAACTAGGTGCGAAACTCTCAAAAGGGGGCACTCACGGCATCTCTCTGAATGAGGGGAGCCCGATGCGACCGCCTCATTCGCCTACCCTAATATCCACCCCTGATTACGGATAGAATTTTTTTATTCCAAGAAGTCACTATTTTGCTAAATTTGTCATAAGCAATTACGGTATTTATTCGATTGTAAGCCGCGGCTTATCAAGTTTTTTTTCCCATTATTTCGTGCAGCTTGTAATCATAAGCAGTAGCGTATCTATGCAAAACGGCGGCCATGGCAAAGCTTAAATGCGCGCCCTTTCTAATAATTTAAATCTCAGATATAGGCACTTTTTACGAAAGTTAAACCATGAAGAAAATAAATGTTTTCAAGCGGAAAATATTTGTGTTTATTTCTGCTTCAAACTTTTCAGCAAATAAAATATAAGTTATCAACAACGACCATATTGCCATACTCATTTATTCTTATTATGAAGAATATCAAAACATTCAAATATTAACCTTATCGTAATTTATAGGCCTACGTAGTGCTGCTTGACAAAATTGCATATCTTAAAAAAATCAAACAACCTACTGCAACTGCAAACGACAATTTCTTTTGAAAAGAAACACATTTAATTTGGATTGTACAATAAATTTTTAATGCAAATCATGTACCAATTATGTTCGAAAAACACAATTCGAAAGGCACAATTCCATCGAAACATTAATATATCCACCCTTTTCCGGTTAAATTACACAAAATGCCCCTTTCTTTGGGCCTACTCATCGAAGGTAGATCGAACAATCTGCTCGACTTATTGTTAGTCATTGACTCTCGGAGGTATGAAAGCATCAGTTTCAGTTTACTGAAAGATCGCTCGCAGCTTGCAATAGATACTGCCATCGTCAGCATTATTTGCAAAGCAATTCGAAGAATGTCAGGAGGACTTCAGGACGCGATCATTTTAAGATGCACGAGTTGAAACTAGCATTTTTAAGTCTAGAATATTCTCGTATAATTGCTTGCCATCTACATCTGAACTGTACACAGCTCGTAAATTGTCACACATAGTAGTTTTTCACAGTCAGTACCGTACAAAGGCCTTGACATTGATCAGAAAGCCAAATTTGGACAGAAAAATCTAGCTCTAAACACGAGTAACAAATCACTTCTTCAATGAGTTAACGTTTTTTGCTATACTGGTACGGTAAGAATAATAACTGCTGATTTTTCGAGGACTAACTAATGTTCTTTGCCTTAGTCTCTGGACCGGGTCATTGTGTTCAGCCTATTTATCGGACACTAGTGGCAATCGAAGACGTTTTGTAAAGTCGGAGTGGGCCGCAGTCTGCAGCAGTTTAAGTAATTTGTAAATCTGTAGGCCTACATGACCTCAACAGCAGTTATTTGCATCATAGTCAGCTTCTCACAATCGTGGGCTTATACTCGTCTCAACCAGATGCTGACTAATATCTTCTTGCCTGAAATACAGCAGTACGGAGTGACTTGATCTGTCTTATAGCGCGAGAAGAACAATCAGGGTAGCCAAGTCTAATCAGAACTTTCAAGCTAGAAAAATTGCAAAATTCCGCTCGAATCCGCTCGAATAAGACCAATTGTTTTGGCCAGAAAATTATCCGCTAGAATTTAGCGGAATTAGGCCGGTAGACCACTTATTTTGGAGCTGGACAGGATTAAAATCCACTAGATCTAGCAGAAAATCCGCTAAATTGGCAACACTGAGGACGATGTCTTGCAGATATGGCATGCGTGCATTCTTGTTCCGTCACAATGTCTGACCGTCGAGTTATGCAGAGACGTAACTAGGGTAGATGGCACCAGGGTCGGATTAAATTAGCGCGAGGTCCCGAGCAAAGTCGTGACCGCGAGGCCCCCTAAACGCTTAACGCAACTGAGTAGCGTTTCACATACCCTCGTTTCAACTTTGCAAAAACACCGATCCGAAACGTCAAAACTGAATCGATTTGGCAGCCTACACTTCAGAGACAACTGGGGATGATCATGTACGGCGGTTCGTATGTGGTTAACTAACTTAATTTGTTCAAACATGCAATGGTGAGATTGTAGTTCGCTTATGTCCGCTGCTTTGACTGCAGAGGAAGGTTGCGAAACAAGCGACAGGATTGTTCTGCGGTGGTTCTTTGTTGCGTAACAATAATACGGCAATAAATCCTCAAACGTTAACTTCAAGTTACGGTAGTAGGCGTTTTTCCGCATGTGACCATGCAGAGCTCCCACTGCGGGTTTTTTCCACCCGGAGCTACTTCATTTAGTCGACCTGGGTCTCTAGGTTTAATTATGAAAAATCGCGTTAAATATGGGTCATTTGAAGTGGTAAATTCATCAGCAACTTCAATGCGTTGAATACTATAAATATAATTTTATTTAATACAGTGTTTGCATGCGCACATCAGGTGAGGAAGTACGCATATCGGATGAAGCAGAACGTGTTTAGTCGATATCATTTTATAATAAGCACTGGCTTCATATCCTCATATAAGATCATTGTCAGGGTTACATATATAATTTTATTGTCTGTAATGCCAACTGAAGAAACTGGCAACACAAGGGTTAGGACTGATTGTTTAAATTTTGATGTTTCCCTATGCATGCAAATTAAAAAATGAATTTCAGTTAAGAAGAAGGTATTGGTAATATATTTTTGTGGGATTTTTTATCCCGCTGCAATTCAAGATTGCGCAAAATTTCCTAGTTTAATAACAAATGTACTCCTATAATTAGAGATATCATGAACAGAGTATATGTTACCAGCGTTATGAAAAACGTCTTAAGCAACAAAAAAGGTCTCACAAATTTTTATGTTTGCGTTGCAGAAAAACATTTTAAAGAGGAAATTGTAATTAAATCAGTATTCGATCATCGTTTCAAATCAAATAAGCACACTCATATTTTTTTGTTCGTAACATAACTTTTTGGGTTTTTATTCAGACCCGCCGCCAGGATTTCGCAGTAGAAGGGACCAAAACCACAAGGGGCAACATTTTTTAAATATACAATATTGGATGTATGCAGCAACCGGGGGACCAAAGATGAAATGGGGGGACAGATTTTACATGGGGGTCAGGGCACCACTGGACCCCGCTGGCGACGGCCCATTTTTTATTGTACGAATACGTGTTCATTTTGGTGTGCAATCTGGGTTTATTTGAAATCACTGAATGGGAGTCCTGCATGTAGCTGTTGAACACAGACATCTTGGAAGGTAGTGCAGTGAGACAGTGACACTGCTGATAGCGGTATGCCACCTATAGTTATATACTGTGTGAAAAAAAGCATGAGTAAATCTGTAGCAGTGCTTCCACAAGTTTGAAAAATCCATTGTTAGTGTGAGACTGCGATCAACGTGCCCGAGTGCATAGGTTAATCAAACGACTCTTATGCAGGCTTCTTTTCACGTAGCATAAAAGTACCTAGCTTATTGTTAGAATACGTCTATGCAGACTTGTGGGCAGAGATGAGCATTGGACTGGATTTGGATTGGACTGGATCCGGACTGTAGTAAATTTTGTTGAATTTGGATTGGGTCCGAACTACAAATCTCTTCACAATTTAGGATCCGGACTAGATTTGGACTGAGTTAATGGAAAAGAAATGCGGCATTTTTCTTGTGAAAAGGCCACAATTTTCAAATTTTTTGGACTTCACCGTTGAAAAAAATTTTGGACTGGTTGGACTTGGACTGAGTTTTAAAAAATCAGGACTGGATCTGGATCGCAAAATATGACGGTCCGCTCATATCTGCTTGTGGGAACACGTCTTTATCTTTAAGGTTTAGTTCTGACTTCTCAGTGAGCACTAAGTGCAAAGTTATATTTGCTGTCGCGACCTTTTGTAATTCAGCTACTCAGTTTTTTAAAACCTGCGTGATGTTCTAACTTTAGTAAGTTGTCCGATAGTCTTGTCAACATATATTTCTACTTCTCATTGCTTGAAGAGAGTGTCTTTTCACCACTCATGTTATTGTGGACCTTGAGTACTCTTAAATTATCGCTTATTTGTAGAAAGTCCATGAAAAAATGGATATTAGGTAGCTTATGAAACGAAAGGCATTTCTGATAGTCGAAGTGTACAAAACATTTCAGACAAACGATTGAGAATTGAGGTTCAACCAGCACAAACCAGGCCCGTAACCAGCTTGGGACACCAGGAGGGGCAAAAAATTTTCTGAGAGGAGCCCAAATTTTTTGAACTATGTCCAATATTTTCAAACTATATCCAACACATTTGTCCAGGGGGGGCGAAAAATTTTCTAGGGGGGCTTCGGCCCCTGGTTACGGTCCTGGCACAGAGTAATGGGGTAGACAGAGTAAAGCGATTTGTGAACGTCCATTTGCATGGCATCGTCAGCAACCTATAAAGGATAAGCAATATTTGGACGTTGCCCCACCCTGGAATAATTTCTGCCGAGGTCCATAGGATTTCGATCTAATTCTTGGGTCATAAAGGGCGGTGCTGTTTGGTTCAATTCTTGTCACTCAAAAACGATATATGCCAAAGTTATCAGTTTCCCTTACCTATATACCAAACGCAGTAATCAAAACGCTCTACAGTACAATTTTGACGCGTGGTGAACAGCTTAAAAATATTTCAAAACCAGTAAAGGAGTGTTTTGATATCCAAGCGCGAGGCCCCCAACAGCGCGAGGCCCCGGGCATTTGCCCGGTTTGCCCGATGGTTAATCCGGCCCTGGATGGCACCCGGGGCAAGAAACAAGTGTGGCGCCCTCATGTTCGAACCTGAGGTCTTTCGGAAGCAAATCCGCTGTTGAAGAAAGTAGGCCTACTCGTGACGTTGTTAGGACTTTTCGGCGCCCCCCGCAGTAGTTCTCCCCCCCCATAATGATTCGGCGCCCAGGGAATTGCGCCCCCCTTGCCCTCCCTCGTTACGCCTCTGGGGTTATGTCACAATACCGCAGTTTTGTAATAATGCGTGGTTGTTTTTTCGGAAGTGACGCACCGCTCCCGACTTAATACATTAACAGTTCTCTCACTTTTAGGGATTTTGTCCCAATCAGTACCGCAGTCAAGAATTGTGTTTGGGAGGGGCCAGTCAATGACGTCGTCAGTCACTGACGTTTTTCTAACCATTGAAAATTGATACAAATCACCAGTAAAAATCTTAGCAAGTTTGTTTCAGGGGGTGCCATGGCCTCTTCGGCCTCATTCTGGCTGCGCCACTGCCCTAGATTGGGACTTCTGAACCTTTTCAGGGATTTTCGGAAAAGTTTGAAAATGTGTAAAATGAATCATTTCAGTTTATTTTGCAAATCATATTTGGTTCTATTTTTAGCACTTTATGGCGCTCCGATTTTATGCCGCACCACCACAGATTTAGGGATTTTTCATGTAAATTAAGGATATTTGGTACTGTCCTTGGCAGTTTGCATTTGTGAGAACCCCATATTATGGGTGCGCCGTGTTGATGTAGCTTTGCAGTTTATGACTGTATGGGGCGCAAAATAGAGGTTCAAGAAACTGTAAATAAAATTTTTAATTTTTGCCAAGAACATTTTGCGTCCCCCTCAAAGTTGCGCCCCTGGCACGTGCCATGCCTGCCATGCCCTAGATACGCAACTGATCATAAGAACGGCTAACAATTTTTATTTCTTTACCCTATCGAAAGGTATAGATGAGGTTCAGCCTTTTTTTGCTACGTTTTGTCGACCAAACTCTCTTTTCGCATTTTATTCTCTTCAACGTTGCCAAAATGCGAAACATGCTGGAACGCGAAAGTATCTTAGAGGCTTACCTGTGTTCAAGTGCGGCCTACAATCGAATAAATATTGTAAGCGAATATTTTTATTGAACGCTTTCACATGATACTACTATGATTTGAAAATTAAAGTACAGTATCTTACGTTTATTTGCAAACATTATGGGACCACTCAAGCAATGAGGCCAAATTACATCAATTTCCAGATATTGCTTGATTGCATTGTTTTGAAATGCATTTTTAGAAAATATTATTACATCACATTGACCTGTTCTATAAGTTGCGTTACTTTTTTCGTACTTTTCGTACTTTCAAAGTTATTCCGCCAGTCATGCCAAACATGGGGTTTTGCCCCTAAATCTGGGGTTTTCAATTCTTTACTGGGTTCTTCTTCTGAAGATCTGGGATTTTTATGAATTAACTGCTTATAGCCTGATTTACGATAGGGCATGATTGATTAAACTTTATTTCTAGTCTCATGATTGTTTAACTTGTTTAATCAAGGTACCTTAGTCTTCAACAGGGCCGGCCTTTAGCCGATTGGACCTACTGCTTCCAATCGGGCTCCCCGCCGAAGGGGCCCCGCGCTACCCGTCTAACCTACGCAAACTTCGCTTTCGATTGAAGCTGCTTATGTAGTGCCGGCGCGGGGCACACAGTATCTTTTAAGCGTAGGGCTCGTAGCCAACCAAAATCAAAATGAATTGCGCGGTTTTTAACACCCTCATACATCAATTCGTTCTGAAATCCTATCAATGGTCATTCTTTTTCGACAATGTGTGGTCTAGTTTTTGTCAATAGTAATGAGTTTTCAAGCTCTTTTCTGTTTCAGTTATAACTTGTAAGCGTTTCATACTTGGCAGGTCAAGTTTTAATAGTTGCTGTAAGATACGGTTTGATAGTTGGTTCTGTTTCAATAGTTCCTGCCATAGGTGGCGGCACAGGGGGGGCCACATGGGCCTAGGCCCCCCACTTTTATTTCTGTGGTGCCTGGCCCTCACACTTTTTTGCCTAAATATCGTAACTTTAAGTAACACAATTAGTATTGGGTGCAGTGGTAAAGTAGTTTAATGAAAGAAATGCTTCAGAATTTTTGGCAGTATTTTGTCGATATTATTATTTGTAATATCTTATTTGTAATTTGGCAGTGAGTTTGGCGGGATTTCGTAATTGTTTGGCAGAATACACCGTGCATAGTCTGTCACCCTGCTATGGATTGCTTACCGCATTGGTGTTGTTCAACAGTGTTACCAGATGGTGCAACATAACACATTTTTTTACAAAAATGGTGTCATTTTACATGCTTGTGTGTATGGGCGTCGGAAGGTATTTTTCCAGGGGGGGCCACTAGTGGATTTTTCCAAAAGTTTTTCTACGGGGGCCTAAAGTGGTGAAACTTGGTTTTACAACTCAAAATTAAGAAAACAGAATTTTTTGTGACATTTTCAAATTCCTGCACCTCTCCCGACGCCCTTATGCTTGTGTGCAGGAAAAGTTCCTGCCACACCATTAAAAATTTTGTGTAATTTCAAGCGTTTGAACGCCATTCCAAATATTGAAATTTTACTGAATCCTATACGCAAAATGAAATGTTTGACAGATCAATTTCAACTGTGTTTTTGTTTTTGTATTGACAACGCTAAATAGCTATATTTTATTTCTGCATTAGCAACACAATTGGCATCCTTATGGACAACTTGCTAGTTGCTACGTATGTTTTGTCTTGTCACTGCATTCCGGTATCAAATGCAGTTGTAGAATGAGTTCTCAGTCATGATAGTTTAGTGTTCACGATGAAAAAAAGTTGTGATTTTGAATGTGTTTAAGACAGGTATCAATGTTGTGTCACTTTTGCCTGTTTTTTAGCTGTGTTCATGGTGTTTTTAACAACCCAGTGGCTACTCCGGCATACGGGCTCCTCAGGCTTCACCCGAGTTTTCGATTACGATTTATATCGGAGAACGCGAGTTTGTTTTTTATGTTTGTTCCACAACCCACGGTCCCGCTTCACTAAGTTGTTAATTCGGGCTCTTTTCTTTGGGCCTTGTCACTGTTCATATATTTTCGTTCCATGTCTGGCTTTTTGCGATCATGTTACAGGCAGGGGTGTAGTGGGGCGGGAACGTGTGGGAACGGCGTTCCCACACCTTTTTCACGTTTTTCTTTAAAATGAGTTTAAACCTCCTTTAAAATGGCTACTTTTTGGGTGCGTTCCCGCACCTCTTTTTGTTAGCATCACATCCCTGGTTACAGGTAACCTGAATAAGACAATATCATTCGTAGTAGGCGTTCTCACGACTTCGTTCGCTCGCGCTTTACTCGGCCTCATTCATTAGAGTCCGAGCTATCATATGCAGCTGAGCATGTTTCAAACATAATTCATATCAGACTGAATGTTTTTTTTTGAAGCAATGGATTTGTACAGAACATTTGATTTGAAGTTCAATCCAATGGACAGTTCCCATTTCCAGAATAATTTCAAACGAAGGATAAATTGTCCAACAACTCGGGCAAATATGAATGAGCCTAGTAAGCGGATGATCTACTGGCGTTACAGTGGCGATTCTAGAATGAAAAAAGTGGGGGGCACTGTGGGGCCAAGGAAAAAAGTAGGGGGCCAACGTATGGTGGGGGCCAACGTAAATGTCTCTCCTGTATGGTGATTTTCCACTGTAATGAAAACTGATTTGCTATGATTAAACCTATCAAACCGAACATATGCTTGTGAACATCGTCAGAACCGCCGTCAGAAAGTCTTCACATCGTTTAAAATTTTGCTGGCTGAAAGTTATCTGCTGTATATGTCAATCAAACGAACTTGAACTTGAAATTAAGCAAAAAATGGGCGGCCAAGTAGAGGGCCAAACAAAAATCTGGAAGGGGCCATGGCCCACCCAGGCTCCCCCTTATAACCACCACTGTAACGTTATCGTTGCTCTGTGACGCACGTAACTCGACAATGGAGAAGTTATCATGAGAATTTCTCATTTATTGTTTCATAATATAACGTCACAGGGCAACGATAATGCAAGCCAGAATGAAAGCAAATGGAAATTTCAATGACGCAAACGTCGAAGGGTTTTATTCAGTCAGAACACATCGTATGTTTAACCCGACTGACGCTAATGACCTGGGTCGCCCCTGTAACAGCATATTTGGATTTCAGGTGGTTCACCGATACGTTTTCATAGTGGTGTATTTTTGTCTAAAATAGTGTAATTTAGACCTTCATACGATGTATATGTAACGAAGTCATATTTCAATGCTTGTGACGTCACAGTTGTCAATTCAAACCACAAAATTTGCTATAATTTTTTTTCAACGTGAACTTGTGCCCCCCACTTTGAAAAAGGTTCAGCCACCTATGGTTCCTGCCACTTGTCTTCTGAAGGTTAAGTTTAGTTCGTAATTTGAAATGTGTGCTGTTTAGTTGTTCCTTTAATAGCGTTATTGATTTTCGCGTGTAGAGATCTGATGAGGCAACCTCTTTACTCAATTTGATCATTGTCCCCGGGATTTACTTGACCATTCCCGTGGTCGTAGCATCCAGAGAGAGGAGTTTTTCTAAGCTAAAACTATTGCCCCCGGGATTTACATTGCCCCCGGCATTCTGAAATGTTGTGATAGATTTCAGTAAAGCAGTGCATTCATTTTGCGTATTATTTGTTTTTTTGGAAGTTACTCGTGCTGTATTTTGAAAGCTCGACGTGACACGACAAAATAGCACAAGTCAGGCTACCGCCTGTAGCAAGATTGTCGTAAAATAAATAAATAAATAAATAGTATTGCAATTTATTTTATTATTCTTCCACTTTGTGGTCTGCCATGGTCTCTTCGCGAAACACATTGATTCTCATTCCGACATTGGGAAAATGACAAAATGCTTTTTACAATATGCGTCTCTGAAAAATTTTAATTTTCTTCTGGGAAGAAAAGTAGCCTAACTCTAACTTGCGATTTAGGTTCACTGTCGTTGCTGTCAAATCGCGCAGACTCCCCGGCGACGAGTGTTCCCTCTAAGATGCGCAAATGCGCATAACTACCACAGCATTTGCGCAGTGAAATCTCATTTTTGGGCATTTGCAAGATTCCATATTTGATATTGTATATACCTCGCATAGCCCTGTCGAAACTTTTCACTGGTTGTGTGTCTACAACAGTGGTTCTCAAACTGTGGTACGCGTACCACTAGTGGTACGCGAAGGCCTTCAAGGTGGTACACGAATAGACCTACTTTCTGCTTTTCTTCACAAA
>JGI24159J19872_10013504_pt1 | contig 10610 bp, 6 predicted proteins | sample Ectturendosymbi4_FD_19872 | JGI IMG/M metagenome (IMG submission 19872)
ACCAGTGACGAAAGGTTGAGAGGATATATTTTCACGAATAGCAAAACAAGACCCATCGCCATTGGCCACCGCATTGTCTGGGAATAATTTTTAGGCAAGTTCTTGGCAAGGTAACGACCGGAAATATTTGTAGAAAAATACTGGGGAGCTTACGTGAAAAACATATATATCCATACTGAGATGTTGTCATCTTGCAAGATCACTTTTCTAACCTTCCATATTCTGCTTACAACTTTATCAACATTTGAAGTTTTAGTATATTCCTAATATTTTACCTATTTATTGATCTTAGCAATACATTCCTCAAATATAATAAATTTTCGGAAACCTCTTTGAGGTCAAACGATGCTTTTAGGAAAAAAATTGCCAAAATTTTTTGTGCTGCTGTCACGAACCGTAATATTTCAATTTTTGGTTTCGAAACTAAAAATTTTTAAAAAATGTTCAAAGATTCCAGTGTTTCCGAAAGACCCGTGCGTTTCACGCCGCGACTGTCGCAATCTCAAACTTTTGTCACCTCCTCCGTTTGGTATCACTGGCCGAACAAGTAACTTACCAGGGCACGACCAAAAGAACCACGGCGACTGGTCACCTCAAGTTTTAATACATCAACGTTCCATGGCGATTTAGCAGGCAGCATTGAAAAAAAACAAACTCGAATTACACTTGATAGAATATATCGCCCAAATAAGCATTGCATATTGCGGGAACTCGTGTGACAGTTGCCCAGAGAGAGCGCGTATCGTTAAAATTATTAGCGAGGTGAAAAATGTGTAACTCACGACGAACCATCATATCTAACACACGTAACGTTGTAAACGAAGTTCTAAAAATTTCGGAGTACTACACCATAGTTTTTTGTGTCCGCTGTTGGTTCCAGCCCTTTTCTCTTAGGTTCCAATCAGGGGCGGATCCAGGGGGGGGGGCGATCTCCCCCATTAACACCTACGAAAGTAACTTTATCTACCATAATTTTATACAATTCGGAAAACAACATTGGCGATATAAGGCCAGTTGGTGTCGTCAATTGTTTTGTCACAGCATGTTGTGAAGTATACTTCATCTCTCTTCATAATTGTTGCAGATTTTTGCAGTAGCTAAGCTGTTATGAGACTAGAATACCAAATAGTACTGAAATCGCCCTCCCTTAACCTTACTGGCTGGATCCGGCCCTCGTTCCAATATTTGTCACTTTCACGATATTTAAACAAAATTTACAATTTAGGAATAACCAGTAAGAAGTGTATTAAAAAGGGCGTGGAGACTCAGCAAGCCTGAATGAGCACATTGATCGCATGTCAACGTCATTGAAGACGATTTTTTTCCTTGATCTGTAAAAGGAAAGCAGTCTTTTTCATGGCATGAGTGTAGCGCAGAAAAGCTGGCCATGATGACACAGCAAAAGGATGAAAAATTGTTTACACGTGATGTAACATCACACCGACCCGATGTGAACCGTGCACATGGGCGTCGGAAGAGGGGGGAAGGCCCCCCGTGGATTTTGATATTTTTCTGTTACTTTTTTAGCAAAAACAGGTTGTTTTCCTAGTTTCGTGAGAGAAAAATGAAATTTCACGATTTTTGGCCCTCCCCCTGGAAACAAACTTTTCGGCTACCTCTGGAAAAATCCACCATTGCCCCTCCCCTGGAAAAAATCCTTCCGATGCCCATGACTGTGCAGGGATTCGTATCTAAGCATACATATCATCGTCGTCATGCATCAAGATAAGAAGTTCTTTGTATCTGCGCGTTTTTACTGTTCCGAAGGTTCTCCACATGGTGAACGCAGATGCAATCATAAAAATCATGCCTATCACAAGAAGAAATATCAGGATTCCAGGTTTGGGTGCCGCAGCGTGAACAGGTTTAGCGAATCGTGAAAACGCACCCCAGTTAAAACTGCTATTTGCAAATCCAGTTGTTTGGATCTGCTCGTAGATAGGTACAGTTTTCGTGCTGATTATAACAAGATCCGCACTAGTGTGAAAAGTCGAGTACGATCCACTTTTCCTACTGAGGGTGGTGGTAGGCCTAGTTGCTTTTCGCGTGTTGTGGGTACTGGCGATTGTCAAAGTTGGTGTTGTCGGTGGCGTGCTTGTCGTTTCGTTTCGACCTGCTGGCAAACTTGCTGCCCTGCTGGCCGTTGAATTCAGATTTTTCGCTTCCAGCGGAACGGACAGTGAAACCTTCGGTGTTAACGGTGTAGGTGGTGGCAGTACCGTAGCTCCGTCCATTGCATACAGATAGTAGCCGGTCCTTGCTTGAGACTGACATCCCGTAGCTGGATTGCAGCGTGTTAGAAAGCAGTTAAAGGCACCGTTTACTGCTTGACCTTCCAACAAGGCGTAGGAGACAGTGTTGCAACGCTCTGAAAAGATAAGCAATTATGTCTTGCACCGGTTCGTGTGTCAACACGAAAATTCGCTTCACCCACAAAATTTTCCTACCTTAGTAAGAAACAGGTCACAGCGAAACACAAAACACTGAAGAAGTACATCATACGAGCAATGCCAAGAAATCTCTGATTTTCGGATTTTAGCAAATACCCACTTATTTTAAATTGCATGAAACAGGAAGGTTGAATTGCAACAAAAACTAAAACGTGCCTAATCCTTTTCGAAACCTCGTAACTTTTCTACAAGAAGTTGCTATGCTTCGTTTGAAATGTTCATTTAATTTGTAGTAAGACTGGGATTTGCTGCCATTAATTCAAAACATTTTAGGTTTTTCTTGGATGGAACTACAATTAAATATGCCCTGGTTCGTTTGATTGAGAGGAAAAAGAGTTTGTTAATCCCAAACTCTAGACTTCACTTTAAGTATTTAAGGTTTTCTGGCGGCCGTATTAAGTAGAGTTGACAAGAAATTTTATTTGAAAGGCAGGCACGGAAAAGTAATTAACACGTCCAGCAAACTCAAAATTAGACAAACTGTTCGACAATATCTATCGAAAGAAATCCTTTCACAGCGAAGAATCAGAGTTCAGACAGTGTAATCTTATCAGAATATATATTTCGTCTGCTAGGTATAAGTATCATCAGCTCTACGAAGTGCATGAATTATAATATAGAACCATGCTCAGGAATCCTGGGTGGTCCACTACCCAGGCGCTTGTTTTTTTTGTTGGTAGCCTATCATATACTTAGAAAAATGTTAATAACCTGTGTTTCCATGACGTTTCCTGATTTTCAGAGACCAAAGTAATGGTGCCTGAATTATGTTACGAAAATGTCACTGAAAGCCTATAAATTGGAAATTGGGGCACTCTACCACCCAGGGTTGCCTGATGTGTAGTAAATTTTGTGCACCCTACTACCTTAACATTTCAGTGCGATTTTAAGTGAAAAACGTGTTTGGCCAAATATGGCCTCGGAAAACCTTATATGTGAAGAGTCGTCCTGCACCATGGCTTGATGTGGAGAAAAAACGAATCTAAAATGCGCGTGACGTTTTCTACACACAAACAAAATTTCCCTCTAAAACTCCCTTTTTGGGGGGTACAGTATATAAAAGTTGTATGCTACTGTATGTATGTTTCCCTGCGCAGATACGATGTTGTTGTGAAAGCGATTAAAAATGGACGGCGGGAAGTCAAAAGTAGTTTGGTCCGTAAGTAAGAGATGTCACATGTCCCAGGAAAACGTAATCAAATATTGGGTTGCATTACACCCATCGTTTCCCGACTCGTATAGCGTTTAGAGGTTTCCTGAACAGGGATAAAACCCACAAACAGTAAAGATAATAGCTAAAATAATCTAATTGAAAAGAATGCAATATCAGCTACCCACTTTACATAGGAAAGGAAAAGACCACCGTATGAATAGCTAAGCAAAACAATATATCAAGTGTACAGGGACGTAACAAACAAAAATTGCGATACAGTAGGCTAACCCGCAACCTTCCCGACAGGAAAAGCGGCTGTGAAAATTAAGGAATAAGCTAAAGCAGTGATTTTCAACCTTTTTTGAGTCACGGAACACTTTTTGTATTACTCTTATAGTATACGGAAGATTTGAATGTGTAGCAGATAATTACTTCCATAATGAATTTCTTGCGGAACATTGGTTGAAAATAATGGAGCTACGGGAGGCGTAACTGATACAATGTGCTTGCAAGGCTACATTTGACACAGCCACGCAGTGGGTCTGTGTATGTCTCAACAGGTCACAGTCGCAGCAGTTCTTGTGCTGGGAGCCCAACATTCTTTTATTAACGTTTTATTATCCATTTTTTTGCGCCTTTATTTACTAATGTATCTTCTTTTGCATCTTTATTTATTAACATTTTGCCATCATATTATCGTATTGCAACTCGTACCGGCAGATGGCATTTCAGGCTCTGGCCTGTCGTCGTTTGTCATTAAATAAAATAAATAAAGAAATGAACAGGTCACAAGCTACAGTATAAAAAAGTCGAAGTAGCGGAAGGAAAATTCGTCACATGTTCCTTTAACACAGGTTATAGGGTGTGCGATATTTGTGCCGTGAAATTTTTTAGCAACAATGTCATTACCTCTTACCAGGCACTAAAAGATATGGTAATTAAGCACTGAAGTATATCAAATACAAAAGCAATGGCTATCACAGCAGAAAAAATAGAAATTTATCAACAGTTTCAAAAGTTTTCACTGTTTTACAGACATTCTTAGCTTACGAAATTCTATCATTTGTAACAAAAAGTTCTTCGTAATATAGTTTTCGGCTCTGAAACAATATTTTCGGCCATTCTTACTATACATTTTGAAAAACCCTAGCAAACTTGGGCTCAAAAAATGACTTGCATCCGAAGGTTTTCCACAAATATTTTCAGACACACGAACCAGTTACAATCAACCATTTCATTCGTCTTAAACTTCAAATAAAATATCTTTGCCAATAAGCTTGTACTGTTTGCTCGGTTTTCTGTCCTACAACATAACACAAGCATTTTAACCTACCGGTAGCACAGCACTCTTTCTTGCAGTCTAGTAGGCTTCTTGCGAAATAAGCTCGTAGTCGTGTCACTCCAAACCCTTCTTCCGTTGATGTTAACTGGATTGATCTGTCTGGGGTCAACTTGAACTCACACTGCTTGTATGAGCTCACCATATGCTTTACCAGACACGTTAATGAAAACAACCAAAACAGAAAGCAGTGAGTTGCGGCTGGCTTTGTCATCTCTTCTAAAAACTTTTAGAACGCGATTATGTCTAAAGAATGCACCTCAAACTTACGAACTGTTACTAATGTACGTCTTAGATGTAACGAGCCGAGATCCTTTTCTGCTTTAAACAGTGACACGTTCTTTTACCGCCTGATATGTCAGTTCAGCGTATTTTTCACACAACAAAGTGTTAACATGAGATCATCTTCGTGCGCATTCTACTCATGTTGAAGGCACTTTCGAAGGTATGCTCTACCGCTGATCATTCACAGCATTGAGTCGAATTTTGTCCGCATGAAGTGATAAAGTCAATGGTGTTCGTCATAACGACAACTTTATAGAATAGCGCATCGCGCGCCAGCGCTTCTCACGACCGTTACATTTACAGCGATCTCTAGGCGCTAACATGATTTTGTACTGAAATTAATTACTTTCGCCACGCTCAGTTGCTCACGTAAAACATTTTGCAAAGGTATTACTGCGTGAGAAGCCTTGAGAGAAACTTCAGTGGCTATTGCTACGGCATAACTTCAAACAATACAGTGGAGAAAAAACACGAAATAGAAAAAAATGGTAACCCGGCTTAATGCTCTGGTGATTCCCTCACCCCCGCAAACAGACCTTTTTTTACTTGCAAGGCCTTGATTTCCAGCCTATATCGAACAAATTTTGTGATTTGCTGAAACCAACACGTTTATAAGATAGTGTAATGTGGTTCATGAAAACAACTTTTTACACGTCATTTGCAACTATGACTTCTTTTAACTACTTAAAAATACAATTCCAACTGACACCAAACATCATTAAATAGCTGTTAATGAATTTGGTTCCTGAACAATGGATTATTGCATGACTCAGCAACAGCATGTCCAGACTAGTTGGCATGACTCAGCAACAGCATGTCCAGACTAGTTGACGTGGGGATGAAAAACGCTGTCCAATGCTTTGCAAGAAGCATTTTGCTTCATTTTAAGATTTTTCCATAAAAAATCCCTTGTTTCTTTTCACCGGGAAAGTGAAGATACAGATACAATCTTGTTTAGGTAGATGCTGATACACCCACGCAATGCATCGTAATTCCGAAGTTGAAAACATCATGCAATGAATGACGTATTTACACTCTTTGAGAGCATCGTTACTTCTGTACATGGTTAAAAAGAGCTGCTTCATGTATCAAGCTTCGACGTAAACTTTAAATTAATTAAATAACACAAATACTAAATCAACGTAATGAATAAGATGGTTTTTAGGTGGATTGTTATGTATGTTGGAGAAATGCGTACTGCTTTTCGTATAGTTTGACATTAGAATTTTACCGCATATGAACAAAGCCCACAGTAGTATATAATACCTTCATATTGTATTTCTGACAAATGCGTGACATTCAACAATTACAATATTCTATGACAACGAATGTTGAAAACTGTTTAAAATGGTAAACTTAAACGCTTGATTGCGATAAGCATTTTTGTCATTCACAAGCAGCTTCCGTCCTTCGCAGCTTGAGCTTTCTGGCGGTTCGAAGATGGCAAAGTCTCGCTCTTCACATCCACGTCTTGCTCAACTACACAAACGTTGGTGTTAATGAGCAATTTCCAAGAATTAAGCAGAAAGAAAACTTATGCTGCTACCATGCGCGCTTTGTGAAACCTTATTCTCAATTTTTATCCTTTATTTATTATAAATAGAAACAAATTTTCTATAAAGTTACATTCTACGTTCCAATTCTCATGTTGCTTTTTTCTACGGTTTGGCGAAAATTACAGAAAACTGGAAACAATTCCAAACGAGAAGCTTGGTAGTTTTAAAATGGAAGTTGAATAATGTTTGCCTCTCTTGATTTGGATATAGACTATCATAAGTTTACCCATGTCATCTACGAAAAATGATGCATACCAACAGCATTCCTCGCGTCGCTGCAGGAATTTTCGGCGCAGGTGTGCGTTGAATTTATCTTTTGCAACTGAATAACGGTTGTAAAATCTGACTCTTCGCATCCGTCTTTTTCATATTCATAATCAAAAGAAGTTTCAGTTGCTGCTTCCTTCGCAAATTTGCTGCTATTCGTGGCATTAACTGCAAAGCGTGATTCAGTGTGATAACAATCACTGTCAACCACCTTTTCCTCCAACAGCTCGTTCTCCTTAGACTGACGTCCAAGCAGCTGTAACTGTATAAACATCATGGTTTGCGATCCTCGGCCGCAACTTGAATCTCATGCTGTTGCCATGGACTTACTGTTTTAGAAATAAGTGCTGGGCTTTCATCCGCTGCAGTAAGCGATTTGATGTTAAAAACGCCTTTCGGGTATTTCTTTGAAGCGTCGCCATTATGAAAATTTCCATTCTTCACAACTGAAAGGCAAGAGTTTACCATTATGTACAGGTAAAAGAAAGAGTCATTTGGCAGAAATAAGAATATTGCGCCGGCCAGCCAACCACCTCTGCGCATCATACCTAGTAAAACGGTGGAAAAAGCATATTCCGCCAGGCTTTTTGAAAATCTGGTAATGCATCGAGGATTCCTGCGCTTTTTCTTTTACGAACTGGGCTTTCCAAATTTTTACAAGCAAAATTCTAAATTACTTTAGTGTTCGTACAATGTACCGTATTACTCTTGTCCAAAACGTGTGTTTGCTAAAGAGCTATTTTTATCAATCCACCATCAAGATTTCCCCAAACTTGCTCGAAAAAAACTCCAGAGAAAATGACCTCCCCCCAAAAAAAACGAAAAAACGACTACATTTCTTTGCATGTTGGGCGCATTTTTTGTAATCAAAGCACACTTCAGGCACCATTTTTGCCTAAATTTCCCCCAAACTTGGCCAAATTTCCCCTGACTTGCCCGAAAAGAACTAGATAAAAACATGACCTCCAAAAAAAAACATCTGCAGTTTGATTTTGGGTGCCATTTTTGCAAAATCAAAGCACATACAGCGATTTTGCGAACATTTTCGCACATTTTGTCCAAATTTCCACAGATTTTACCCGGATTTTAAGTGATTTTGCTCGGATTTTCCCCAAATCTAAAGTTTTTGGGTGCGAATGCACCCCCGCCTCCTACACCAGTGGTCGTATGTGTTTTCTGTCTTGAAACAGTGGACTGGTGTAAAGAAAATTGCTCACCTACAACAGGCCAGTTTATGGTGCTGCGTAATTCGAACGCTTGTGGTTCAATGACGTTTAACTTTCCTTTTGGAAGAGGACCTGTTGTGCTTTTGTTTTGAAGATGTTCTTCTCCGGAAGCAGGCGCTTCAACTGCAGATATGCTTGAAAAAGTCGTGAACGCTGGAGAGCAGGTGGCTGGACATTCAAAGGGTGCTTCGAACCCGCGTTTGGAAAGATCTGATAAATGGAGGATGGTGGTGGAACGCAGATGATTAAGTTGCACAGGATTTTTGCTAGCTTCTATACCAGCCCTGATTAACCTGCAGATTTCGCAGAAACGTTCGGAGACATTTGTTTCACAAGAAACACCTGTGAGCACAAGCAAATGTGGAAAAAGCGAAAACACTTGTGCAAAGTTAAATCAAATGTTAACACAAATTCCTGAACAGCCGTAAACAAAGAACAAACCAATAGGCTTCGTTTCAACAAAATGTTCACTAACAGACAAGACTTCGTCAATTTATACTAGTATAGTTGTTATAAAGTAAAATGAGTTTAATGTGTAACTCATTTCGAAAAGGAGCGGGTTCATACAGCATATCTTTTAACCCAATCAACTGCTATGATGAAGTCAAGCGTATACTCTCAAGACTATCATACAGTTGTTTCACTGTACAGGAAACATCGCTTTCGATCAAGTATTTGGATTTCTCAAAGGGGCCTATATGCTCGAGCACGTCCCATTGATCAAAAGATGACAAGTTATGAGACGAGATCAAATGCAATTAACAGCTTAAGGTTGATTTAAGCACCAAAACCTTGTTAAAGCAGAGAAGAAATATCTTTTAATCTAGCCCATGGCAGAAGTTGTCTTTCTTGGCGAAAAGATACAACCGTAAGAAAAAAGATTGGGAAAAAGAAATATTCTGCCCCTTGTGTTTATCTTTCTGAAAACCAAGAATGAAGTCTAAAGGAATGCATGTGCCAATGTCAAATATTCTTTATTCGGAAGAGTGTAAATGCATACAAGACCATAATTCTTACGTAGAGCAAAGATTTGCGAAAATGAACGGGTCCAATTATTTTTCATATGCACCCAATATTGCAAAGTTTCACAACTCGGATCAGTGTATACTTGTGTCATCTTTCCGCAGTGCTTGAATCGGTAAACAAAATTAAAGTAATTTCGAAGGTCTCTGACGTGAGTCGCAAAACTGCTCTGAGATGTGAACCAAATCTGGGTAAAATCAAGGTTTTTTAAGGCGTTTTAGGGACCCGATTCGGGTTCCTAGAATTTCAAATCGGGTCCCTAGAATCAGAGAAAATTATCATCGGGTCCCTAGAATCAGAGAAATCGGGTCCCTACAGATCAATACCGGGTACCTAACATTTTCCTTAGCAAAACCCTGGTAAAATACACAATTATTACCTTGTCTGCAAATAATCAACGGTTCATCGGTCAGATTCTTGCTGCGAAGACAAAAATCTTTTTCTTGATGCCTGGATTCGGCTTCCATTACTTGTAAGTCACCAAGCACTGTCCGTTTTGAAAATTGGTCACATACTGTTTGAAACAAACGTAAAACGAATCAGCAACACATAAAAGATCCTTCACCCACCAATCAGAGCAGCTATAGTCCTGTTTTCGTAAACGTTGATGGTTAAGTTAGTTGTTGACCCATCACCTTGCATTAGACCTACCATACGTCCTGGTTTAAACGTCTGTCCTGGTGTCCCGTTCCGGTTAGCAAAATGTCCCGGAATTTCACTTGTCCGATTTGTGAGTTAGTGTTATTTCTCTTTCGTAACCGCGTTAAAGTAAATTAGTTTGTAAAAGCTCTTCATCGTGAGATCAGACAAGGGTGTCGTGAGATTGCGAGATAACTTCCAATTTCAATAAAACTTTGAAACAAAGTAACAACAATTTTCTCTTTTAATCTAAGTACAATACTTTATGTGTTCTCAGACAATCTTAACACAAAAAGAAATAAGGTATAAAATTTTCAAGCTCAGGCCTTCGGCCGCTCGTCAGGTTATTTCATTCATGGGTTTGAATTTGTCCTGGTTTAAGCCTAAGAAATTATGGTAGGTCTACCGTACATGAGGTAAACTTATGCAGATGCTTTCCCCGTTATTGGTGATTGACAAGGCTTCTTGTGTTTTGGCGTATGCCATATGGTTTACTGCTGGTGACGAGAAGCTGAACGCGGTTTAACCAAAACGAGTTAACACTTGGATTGAAGGATCGCTTGCGGTTAAACTGAATCCCACCTCAAGTTACGGAGAAGCGGATAGCGGTGTTAAGGAAAGAGAACCACATGTAATAGGATGTTTCTTGTTGAAGCTATAACCTGTAGGGGG
>JGI24159J19872_10013506_pt1 | contig 10609 bp, 7 predicted proteins | sample Ectturendosymbi4_FD_19872 | JGI IMG/M metagenome (IMG submission 19872)
TTACATGTTGCACCGTTGCAGAGGTCTGGGGGAGACTTACATGTTTCACCGTTGCAGAGGCCTGGGGGAGACTTACATGTTTCACCGTTGCAGAGGCCTGGGGAAACTTATATGTTGCACCGTTGCAGAGGCCTTGGGAGACTTACGTGTTGATGTCGACTTCGAAACGGTCGTAGAGCGAAACGATCCTGGGGTGGTTGACGCGCCGGTGGATCTCGGCTTCGCGATTTGCGTGCCGCGCATAGTCCAGCTTCTTCTGCTCGTGCCATTCACGGTTGAGATGGTGGATTTTAACAGCCACGTATCTTTGCGCGTCCATATCGAAGCCCTGACGAAGAACCAAGAGATAATCTCGGATTGAGGAACCATTCCCCACATTCAGGCGCGTTGTTTGCTCCACTGCGGCGATATCAAACAATTTGAACGACGCGATCCTTTCACATCGCAACACAAGAAGACAACGATGTAGTGTCTACGATACGCAAATCACGTTATATGATCACCTAGAAAGCATAAGATTCAAAACAGCAAGAATTTAATGCACTGACTCACTTTATAGACTTCGCTGAACCCCCCCTTGCCGAGCAGGGAGAGGAGGAGATACCGATCGTTCAAGACCGGGTGGTCTTTGAAACTGCAAAAGAAAAGTTTGGATTTATCGGAAATGAAGCAGAACGCCAATCGACGCGCTCCACACACAGTCGACCGACACGTTGGAGTTCGTCATGCCGGTAGCTGTAAAATGGACGGGGGTCTCCTGAAGCCCCAATCGAGTTGCGATTAATGAAAAAACAGGAGTTGCGGACATACGATGTCGTCCGTCGATGAGCAAATGTTTGTCAGATGCCAAACGTTAACTGATGCCTGGAATCTTATTTTCACTTCGCGCCGAGACGCAGAACATATTTTAAACTTACGCACTGCAACAAATGTCCTTATGACGTCATACTCACACAACAACTGGAAAGGCAGGTTCACCGGTTGTGAGTGCGTCACAATAGAATCGATCGAAGGCAAACACGTGATGAGCTATTACGCAACACATTCGGCAAAATCGCAGCAGAGACAACGTTTACAGCAACCAGATAGTTTGTTTGGTTCTAGGAAACGGAGTGAAATTCAAATTGATCAATATTCTTCAGAGTCGATATAAACAAAAACAAGTTTCACAGACGAACCGCCTCGTGATAATTGTAATTTGCATCTGCTTTTTTTCTGTCATAGACCGAAACGTTTTCGAAATGACTGAAAAACATTAAGTCATTTCTGTCAGGATGTCTGAAACTATAGACTAATGGACACTGTGGTGAGTTTTGACACAACTGTCAGACAAATGACCGAAATGTCTTAGTGAAAAAAAAAACAGATTTGCATTCGTATATAACTTATCATGGACTCAAGGTGTCCAGTGCACAGTTCATGCTTTAATTTCTTTCCGTTCATTTCCAATCCTCTAAACCTCTAATGCCCAAGGACATACGCGGGAAAAGTTTCTTTTTCTGCGAAGGGTCACACATTGTTCCCGAACTCACAACCTTCCACACCCTGGCTTAATATAAACAAATCCGAGCTCTCCGCTCTTTTGACTTACAAATGAAGCCGTGTTATGAAAGTTGTTGTGCGGAGTTGCCCGATGACGTCACATGGTAAACTACACACTTTCGTGTAACGCACAGAACACAGTGGCTAACACAGCAACACAACACAGTGGCTAGCACAGCAATACAACACAGTGGCTAGCACAGCAACACAACACAGTGGCTAGCACAGCAACACAACACCAACTCATTGAAATCTTTTTCACAACGGCGTGACATTGTTTATTGGCAAAGCTTTAAGGCGTAGGTTGGGTCATAATTTCAACATTGTCCGGATTCTCAAAACGAGCAAGCAGCTCACACGCAACATCCGCGAGCAACTCAAGCGTGACTTGGACAGGACATGAGAGCACTCCCCCCCCGAACAAAGGTACGCTTCGCAACACGACTAACCATGAATTGTCTTCGTTCGATATTCGTTTAAGTTCCCGGATGTGGAGACTGCGTTCTCGTTCCAGACGCTCGAGTTCGAACTGCAGGTCGCACTCGTCACGCTTGACCGCGGTCATCCGCTGACGTAATACCTCGTCCCTCTCATGGTAGCCTTGCATTGTGAGCGCCTCCTTGCTCTCCTGCATACAGGTCACACGGGTTCAGACCTGCTTTTTTTCGCTAAGACATTTCGGCCATTTTTTGCTGCGACATTTGTCATTTTTCTCGCAGTTGTGTCAAAACTCGCCGTAACAGTGTTCGCTAGCATTTATTTTCAAACATTCTGACCGAAATGACTTAATTTNTTTCGGTCATTTCAAAAACATTTCGATATATGACCGAAAAAACAACAGAATCAGACACTTCTGTCGGGCACACGTGGAAGTTTTGAAACACGCTCTTGNANGATGCGTTTCCAGCATTGAGGCACACACATGCTCACTGGTGTAGGNACAAAAGGATGGAACAGCTGCTTTCCAAGCACGGCCCATCAAAGGCGGTCACCCGGTTAAATACATGATGGCTTCTTATTTCATTAAATCGNGTTTGTACCACCACAAAGCAGCGTCTACGTGAACTGGCATTGAGAGCACACACACATTGTGAAATTGCTGCAACGCTCTTATCTGGATTGTTGACCTATCAGCAAAATATCTCATCAAGCCGCTGAAAGCTCCATCGGAAAAGAGCGGAGCTTTCTCGCGTCTCTTCAGATAAAGACGCTGCCTCCAAACAATAGAGTGAGAACCAACAACTGCGGACATTTCACACTTTTAAGCTTTTCTTGACATGATTTCACTGTTCGGCTGAATGTTGCATTCAGATAAGTTTCAACCAACACGGTGACGGTCACTGCCGGTGAATAACAGGATGGAACGAAACTTATTCTTTCCAACCAATGTGGAAGATTATATGGATCCATGCAGTGACAGTGGGTCCTGTAAGTTCTATGAAGCGCCCTGCATGACATCATCGCGAAGGAAAGATGTCAACAGTCGCGGCGCTTAACGTCAGTGTGACGTAACAAACGGGACCAAGAGGCCATTACCTTTGGCTTGGCAAAGTTCTCGTTGCTGTCGCTTGAATTGATCTTGCCCCGCACAGTGTTTGCAGATGGTTTGCGCTTGTTGAGGACTTTACGAGCCTTCTCGATGTCTTCTTTCTCCTTGTTGAGTCGATCTCTTTTCCTGAACAAGAACATCAAAAATCCTGAACAAGAACATCAAAAAAAGAAAGCAAAGACAAAGAACAAACCAAACAAAAATATCATCCTGTTGCTTTACGTCATCCCGTTGCTTGGCATACACTCTTGGGCGAATTCGGCATTGGGTGGTTTATGGGTGTAAGAAAAAGATGTTTTTCTAAAATTAAAGGTGCTTTCGAAAAGCAGTAACTCCTTCAAACTCGAGCACTGTCGTGAAACAATGCTTTATCAGCGATCGAGTCGTCCATTATCACATCCCCATCTCATCTTGGGAGGTCGCGGGGACAACAATCCTAGGAACTTAGTAACAACTGACTGTATCCAGCAACGCCTCACTGCACTGTTGGCTCCACACTGAGATGGGACCAAGCAAGGTCGGAGATGCAGTCACTCCACCTTGTCCTTGCTCGACCAATGGGCCGGGCCACCGTTATTAGATCAAGTGGTGGATGACAAGCGTTCCGGTTCTTATATACCCTGATTCATTGTTGTTTTATGTTTTTTTCAATTGTAAAGAACCTAAAACTGTAACCAAGATCTACAAACTTTCAACAAATACGTCAGTATTGCTTCAGCGCGTACGTTCAAACCAGAACTCACAAGCTCAGCTCAGTGAACGCCCATCCGTTCGTCCACGTTTCGGAATAACCGGCGCCCAGTCTGGAAAACTGGCCCAGGCGGAGTCGGCCTTCCATCGCCTTCCTCCGGGCCTCAGCTTTCTCGCTCTTGGATTTCTCAATCAGCAGCTCTTTACAAACTTGAAGGCAGTGATCCAGCTGCGTCCTATACCGGGCTGCCAGGGAGGTCGCCTCCCTCAGTCGGAAATCGAGGTCGGTGTTTTTCTACAATGAAGGCAGGTGACGATGGCGTGACAAGAATGTTGCTAAAACGGATTTGAACCAGTGCGAAATTTACTTTTTAATTGACCGCAAGGATTGAGTAACCAAGAGAAACAAATATCGCACGTCGAGTTCCAGGCTCCCACTCGGGGTAGGGGACAAAATCACTGGAGAGTGAAAACTTCGCTGCTGTTTACATAAAAATAACTATTTATTGACCCCTGCCACACCACAGCAGTTAAACTGAACTGTAGGAGGCACACGCAGTCTTGGGAAGAGTTGAAACTACATCTGAAGTTGGTTTGTGGCACAACCCGCACCATGTTGAAAGGACCTGGACAATGTATGGGGAGCTCAATTTCATTTCAATGGCGTAAAATTCGTGTTTTGTGATAGCCTACTTGCGATAGATCTGTGTCGCACCTGAGGCCAGAGGGACGGTGGGCGGGATTAAGAATGATCGGATTTTGTTTAAAAAAGGTCGTATTTGTTGAATTTGTCGCACAAACTTGTAGTTTGATCTTAAAATTCCAAATCAAATACTAATTGTTCAAATAACAGCCCCGAGAAGTTTCGGCACGAGATGCTGGCAGCACCCTTGTATCGGACACAGTCTTTCGAGTCAGTTTTGACGTCTGGCACAATTTTCACTCGGTGAGAACAGGTCACTGACAGATAATCGCATTATCTCAACAGTAACCCACATAACAGTAAGTGAAAAAAACAGAAACGAGCAGCTACAATAAAATCTAAACTTTTGGCCGAACATAGCTTAGATGTCAGACAATCAACAGTTATGGCTATTTGGGATGAGGAACCTACAGGCAGTAACTCACCCTCGCCAGTTCGTCGAGTTTTTTAGACTTCTCAGTAACCTGCCCAGAACTTGCCAACTGAAGCCGAGCTACGTCATCCCCAGCCAAGTCGCTTTGCGTGCTTCTGCAAGGAATTGCTTGTTCAGTCAGAATCTCCGAGCAGAGCACATATTGCACAAATCATAGCAAACCGCATTTATACACATTAAGCTGCCAATAGTACAAATATGGTAAATAAAGGTTTCTGCACTGCTCTTTTCTCAGATTTATTGGAGCCATACATGAAGTTTCGGGCATCAGTTTGGGAGCCATAGATAAAGTTTTTGAACTCCTCAGATAAAGCAAGCGTAAAATCGAAGTCCTCGGTTTACAGGGAGCACTTGTTTATGAGAGAGATGCTGTAACTTCACTTTGACTGAAACGTGGTTGAATTTTCGAGCTGTTTGTTCGCAGTCTATTTTCATTTGAACAACTTTCCAAGTACAGAGTATTACAAAGAAGTGAAAGATGTAAAGCAAACCATAAACAAGCCATAAAGAAAGTTTTTGGCATTGTAACTGAAGTAATGAAACTGCTAAAAACATTTGACACTGGACGTTTCTCAAGTATTGTAAAAAAACTCAATCTTGAAAATGCAAAACTCCGCACACAACAGAAGGAAATAGATTTGGAAATTTACAATTTTTGACAACATTATCAAAAACTTCTTTTTGGCGAACACACTGAAAAGCAGCCCAAAAGCTCCAGCACCTGTTCTTAAACCAAGCTATTCAAGTTCAACTTTTCCAAACACTACAATTTACTAAATTTGTAAACTGATGGAACATCCATAGCGTGATTTAACTCAGGATGTGGTCAATGAAGCCTACCTTGAAAGTGACGCATGAAGCACACGTTGCTAAGGAAGAACAAACAAACTGACAGAATTGCAGAAAAATTCGAAAAACCCTGGGCTGCTCAAAACCTGTCTACTAGAAGAAGCTGATTCTCAAAAGTAGACTTTGGTTTCAAGCGGGTGTTGACGGAAGTTTATATTTGAACTTTTTTGCATTTACTCCAGTTTGCACAATATTATCTACCTCCTAAAGCACTGCAAAATATAATTATTTGAACTTATCAGTTTTAACCTCTTTGCTAATATGCGTTGCGATAGAAACTGCAGGCAATGCTTTGCTTGACAATCATATGACAGAAACTAAGGAAATCGACGGATAAAAAAATTATTTTAGCAGGATACTGCCAAATAGAATGCCGTGAAATAGAAAATAGTTTTCAAACTTCATTGTAATATTGTTTGATATGAAGAAATTGATCAGTAACCACACATTTCCTTAATGTTACCCACCCACACTCCACAGGCAAAGCTGGGTGGTGAGAGCCTGAATTTCAACACTTAAATAAGAGTGGTTGAATTTGTTTCGGATAATCCTGTCGCTGGATCCTCACTTTGGTGATTGACAGATTTTGGTTAAGCATTTCAGTCAAACAACACATGTAATACTCTCAAAATTAATGACGAAACAGCTACAAGTTCAGTCTTAAAGTCAGGTCGTTTCAAAATTACGCTACTTGACGCAAGTGACGTCATTGCTGATAAACGAAAAACTAGATCTATGTCCAATTAATTAAAACACATTAACACACTGGAACAAAATCCAGTCCAGGTGTCTCAAACACGCGGCCCGCTGGCCACATGTGGTCCGCGATGCTTGCTGGGATTTTTCAAACAATTAACATTTCAGTTATTTAGTTGATTCACCAGTGTTTAAAAGTGCACGGCCAGCGAGTGAACAAGTTGCTTTTAAGCGAACGCAGGTAAGGCTAGAAATGATTTGCCTATTACTCATCATACCTTTCACAGGAAATAACATGGGCAAGTGTATAAGCTGTTTCGAGTAAAGTTCAGGTACCGCCATTGTTGTTTCAGCGTTGCAACGCGGCCCTCGGGTTTCATATTTGATTCCTCATTTGGTCCTCGGAGAAAATTGAGTTTGAGACCCTGATCTAGTCACTGACTCGAGTCGTCAAAGCTTTGCCCACCAGCAGAAGGGATAGTAAGATCAAGCACACAACACACTAAAAACACACTGTGGCAGATTTATCATTGTCTGAACTGTACGAACGGTTCGCACAAAACTAGAGTCCGACAACACAATGGACTAAGGTGAGAAGTGAAAATTGTCGTAAGGTTTAAGACTTTGTTCTGAACAAACGAATTAAGAAATACAACGTATTACATGTCTTAAGGACCACAAACAAAAAATCGCATATTTTCTATGAAATAACTTTTAAATGGATGCATCCAGAGAGGAAGATCTATAATATAACCTTCAAATTGTTTATTTTTTCACCGATGCATGCTTCGAAGGATATCTTGGTTTGGATTTTTTTTTCGACTTTGGTGGATCAGAGCTTAGTTTAGTCCAACTAAAACATGTGTGTGCCACGCAGTAGCTGGACCTTTTCTACAAGCAATGCACAACTTTAATTTATGACAGAGTAAACATTTGTGAAAAATACCTCGATTCCTTGATGATCTGCTGCTTTTGCTGCAAGTGCACCAGACCCGAATAATCAATGAGGTTGGCTGAGTTGTTACCGTGGCGGGATGATGGGGAAGCCCGTAACTGCAAAACAGCAAATGTCTCAAATTTGTTCACAAAGATGATAAACAGAGCCCAGCTCACAAAAAAAGAAATTTGCGCCCACTAACCATGAAAAGCAAGCAACAGTCAACACTACTGGGTTAATATTGCTCGAACTAACTCAAAGTACGGAATTAAAACCACAGGTTACAACCAACTTGGTTGTATGACATTTGAACAACATTCAAAGATGAGAACAGCATGCAGACTGGAGATATTTATGTCCTATGAGCTTGCTGACCAAAAATCAAAATGGAGTTATATGGAAAAACTTAGGCTTAAACATGGTAAAAAATCCAGCGACATAAATGAGCATACGAACGCACCAGCGATGCAGTCAAAATGAGAGTTGATCTTTTATGGGTTCAAAAAAGTATGAAATTTGCAGCCAAAAACAACAGGTAAGATTAAAAACACTTACTCCAGTTGCCAAACCAGTGGGTGACATTACTATCCTATCTGAATGTTGGTATGAATTACGTGCAGGACTTGTTGCTGGCTCAAAGTAATCATTTATTTTCTTGGAGTTTGCTGTGTTGGATCCGAACTTCTTCATAGAATGAGGTACAGTTTCCTGAGCTGGCAATAGAAATCGACAACATTCTTGATATTTACATACTTCAATTATCAACACATTTAATAAAACTTAACGTGATACAACTGGACACAACGCTGCAGATCAAATCGTTAATATATTGTGCAGTAGTCTTAAAGGCAAACCCCAAAAACCTTCTTGCTTAAAGCCACTTAAAGTGGCAAATACCCTGATTTCTGCAACGTTAGATAATTGATTGTCTGCAAAGAATTCAATATCTGTTCTGCACCATCACAAGTTTACCTAAACTGCCACAGAGGCAGATGACAGCATGCAAGTAAAAATGATTGTTTGAGAAACCAAGATTGTTACAGATGATTTGAGCCATTTTTTTATTATTACAGTTTGGCTAAGTGATTTCCTCTCCATAAATTTTCAGTAGCATCAATCACGTCATTAGGGATAGCTAACATGAACATTGTTTTAAAGAGCAGGTGCTGTCTACTTGCAGTAAGTGTGAAGATCCAACAAAAAGCAGTAGAGAAACATAAGTCTATCCATGGTTCAGAATTGACAAAAAAACTTTATACATCATTTTAAACAGCAAGTGAAATTCATCAGATAAAAGATTACTTCAGAGAGGTGCAAACTGAAATTTTTTTCAAAAGGTATAGATTTTATTGAGAGATGCCATTTCTTATTCACTTGATGGAATATCTGCTGTGCTCTGCATGAACGTCCTGTATGTTTATATCTCAGGCAATACATACAGAAGGTGTAATAAATACATACAAAAACATTTTGTTTTGATGAAAATAAATGTAAAACTATAGATGAAATTGATCAGGACATGCTAACGTTAGCAGCTTCGCAGTTTAAAGAACCAGATTTATGAATGAAAGGGAGGAGAATAAGTTTCCTTCAGCAAGATTGTATCAGAACATGTTCCAAAACATCTCTATTACATAAGTTCCCAACCTTTTTTCAAGCTGGCACCCCATTTCATAAAAATAAAGTGACGTTTGCACCCCTTGTTTTAAAAAAAGCGTGGAAATCACAAAACAGTCTGATCTTCATTTTTAAAATTACTACTTGTAATGCATAGGCTACTGACAGCACAACAGAAAACACTACGTCATACTGTCCTTTCATATCTTACTGCTCATAAGAAACAAACCTAGTGACATTTTTGTTGCTGCTTCTCTGAAATGATCTGCTCATACTTTGGCACACAAGTACTCAGAGCCATACACAAATCGTTCGAGGGGTTCAAACCAGGGTTGCGGAGTCGGAGCCAGAGTCGTAAGGAGTCACAGGTTTTTGGGTGGAATTAAATTTTTTTGTCTGACACCAGATGTCCAATTGGATCATTTTTTACATCACACTACTAAATTGGGATTCCTATTGAAATGGTGCTATTTCTTTAGAAACTTTTGTTGAAACACAGATTTCTTGCAGTGCACCACGATTTCCAGTGATTTTAACAGCCAAATTCAATTCCGTATGTTTAGGAGTCAGAGTCGGAAATTTTGGAAAGGTCGAAGTTGGAGTCAGAAATTTTGGAAAGGTCGGAGCAGGAGTCAGATGTTTTTTCTCCGACTCTGCAACCCTGGTTCAAACGGTTCTGATACTTGTTTATCAAATGAAGTACAGAGGAAAATCCAGATTCACACATATACATTGTTGTAAAGGGCATTCGAATAGGAAGGGATTCTGTACTAAATATTTGATAATTTTGCATGGTTCAGCACCAGAAACTTTTGAGCTATAGAGCATCAAGCAAAAATCTCGCCTTAATTGGACCATCAACGTTTAAACGTCACAATGCACTTACAACTGTCCCATCTTCTGCGTGTTATCCGCAGTGTGAACCAGAAATAGCAATGCACGCATAGCAATTGAAATTTTTTTATTAGTAATGTTAACTGGAATAATTAGGCTGGAATAATGTTCTTTTGAGTAATGGGACTTGCACATATTCATTAATCTTGGTTCTATTGTAAAAATAGTACATGTAAGAACATGTAACCTCACCCTTAAAATTCGCATTTCAGACCCTTGAAAATCTTGTTTCAGACCCCCAGAGGTCTGGAAACCTCCGATTTAAAATGGCTGGTCTGTTGAAGATTTTTGGGTTCGTTTGTTTGAATCCCTACAGTTTAACGAAATTGCATTAAAAGCCTTGCAACAACTGGTACTCATGACTCACACATACATGTCAAAGAAAGGATTTTCATATTTGGTTGAACTCATGGACATTGTTTGATATTTTCCTATTCATCTTTTTCGTAAAAAAATGTTTTTCTTGGTTAATTTTCAATTGGTAAAGGGTCATTCCATGCGAAATGAGCAAATGGGTTACACCAAGTGTTTTGTATTTCAATGAAATTCGGCACACTTGTAGATATCACTGAAAAATGGAGAATGTAAAACAATTTTTGAAAAACTCCCATTATTTATGGAGTTATGATCACTTTAAAAAACGTCATTTTTACTCATTACGCTTCAGTGAACATGCTTAAATTTTCATTAAATTTCTAA
>JGI24159J19872_10013509_pt1 | contig 10608 bp, 4 predicted proteins | sample Ectturendosymbi4_FD_19872 | JGI IMG/M metagenome (IMG submission 19872)
TATGGAGGTATGTAGGAACGAATCAAGACAAATGTTGGAAGGTGATCACTTATATCGCTTTCCAGGATGCCACTCGTAATGGGAGTAGTTAAGTTGTGTATAAAAGTGGTCGAGCAAGGTGGCTGACGATTCCCCCGATCGTGTAGGTTTGTCAATCAAGCAAAATGAACCAGAGCTAGTGACAGAGTTTAAGTATGATGCAATCTTATGGTTTGCATCACTCTGCAACAAATTTATGTCATAGTCACCACAAGCATAAAACAGTTTTTTGCTTTTGTTTATTTTGAGAATATTATCTTGAAATGCTTCTTGGAACTCACTATGATCATGTTGAGGATGTCTGTAAACTACACCTATGACGATGTTCTTTTTGTCTGGATGATTGATTTCAATGCAAAGATTTTCACACGCAGGCACAAAAATGTGCAGATCATCTCTGATTTGATAATTCAATGTAGATTTTATGAGAAAAGCCACGCCACCAGCGCATGTTAGGGAGTCTGCTCGTATGCAAATGTAACCTTTTAGCTTAGAATGAAAAACCCTGTTCGCTTGCAATTTTGTTTCTGTAATAGCAATGATTTCTGGTGGAAATCTCATAGTGCTTATATTTTCGATAAGTTCATCTTCGTTCTTAATGACACTTCTGATGTTTACATGGAATAGGAACAAATCTTGTTCCGTTTTAGTACGTAATTTATCGTTTAATGTTTCTAGATAGTAGTAATTGCAATTGTAATTCGATGTTAAGTCAGCATAAGAGGAACGTAAGCTACCAAATGCTTGGTGGCTCTGACAAAAATTACTGTTGGAGTAAGGTACACATTTATCTATACTACAGGAATTACACGCCATATCTGGGAGAGGTATTTTTGAGCTCGGAGCAGAAAGACAGGGTCTCGTTGCTGTGGTTGACATTTCGCTCACGTTCAGCTTCCTTGTTGTTGGAGTCAGTGGTGCAGGAGGCGGGGAAGCAAGCGCACCCCCAAAAGTTTAATTTGTTGAAAATCCGGGAAAAATCTGAAAATTTGGGCAAAATCCCTGCGAACCTGGGCAAAACTGCCCCCCAACGTTGTTTCACTTGGAAAAATGGCGCCCAACGTTTGCAGAAAAACAAGTGAAGACCATTTTTTTGGAGGTCACACCACAAAAACGCTCGGAAAAGTTGCACGACAACTTTTTGGGCAAAAAGCCATTGCACCCCCAAAAATGTGCTTCCTCCCACACCTGGAAGGCTGCCGACATCGTTTTTGTGGTGCTGAGCTTTAGCTNCCAAGTCTGGAGGTATTCACCTACGGTTGCCATGTCCTTGCTGAGCACTNCTCCCACTGCCTAATAATCTCCATCAGCATGCATGNNTGCTAGGTCGTTGGCGTATGCACACTTTCTCGAGACGGTGGTTGGCAGGTCAGAGGTTACCGTGAGAAAATGTCTTATTACTTGTCGTGTCTGTCTTTTATTTCTGAATGATCAATACGTATTCTAACGTATGTCTGATATATTATTATCGTACAGATCACCTGTTACAAATGATGTTTAGTTGTGCATTTTCACCAACTACATTAATAAACTACAAAGATTAATTCCTTCATGTTCAAGTGTCATCGCATGTTAAGTAACAACATACTTACGGTGGCGTCCATAACTCTGGCAGTAGATTACTGGCACTGAACTCTGTGAATGAAAAAATTACAATTGTCATAAAATAGTACGGAAAAAAGCAAAAAAATGATATTCAAAGCACAACAAATGATTTTTTGCATCAAATTTTTGTTTAGGGTCAAACAGCAAACGGAGATAAATCCAATCAGGTTGAAACAAAACGTTGAAGGAGAGAAAAGTAGAAAAAATTATCCTCTGTTCGCTGCAAACCAGTGCATAAACTTTAGCGAATAAATCTAAAACTTTTAACTACGCTCTGTTTTTAATTCCTATATTGAAACATTGAACACTGGTGGAACTGATGGCAAGCAAGAGGCCGACGTCACTTCCACTTCGTGACGACGACCTTGCCAATGTTTTGATGGAAGAAACGAAACTGTTGTAACGTCATCAGCATAAATTCGGTTGCACTCACGTGATGGTAAAATTCCTATTATTTGATTGGTCAAGTCAGAGGGTGGAGACGATGGACGAAGTTTTACCTTTGTATTCGCTTTAGCAAACTCTAGGCGGAGGGTATGAGGTAGCTCTGGGTCAAACTTCACCCCCTGCAAAACAAGAACGCTTGGTCCTCAAGCGGGGGCGCGGTTTCGACATTTGTGTACGCAAGTCACATTATGACGTCACACAAACCTGCAAGGCGTTCTTTGCTTCGTCAGCCTCATTCCTGGAATCAAACGTCACAAAGCCGACCGGCTGCAAAGAATAAGTTTCGAAAATTCAAAACGTTCAACTTCACGATCTCATCGTTCACCATCCAATACTCACCACGGGGGCTTTCCCAGGTTTGGTCGTGGTACGGATGATCGATCCTTCGTATCCCTGGCAATGAAATAAACAAATGTTTGAAAGTAGCGCGAATATAATTTCTGAAAAANCGTAAGCAATTAAACGATTGGTAACTAATCACTGGTTAANANGTACATGGGCGTAATGATNAAAACGGCTAAAGAAAACGAAGTAAAATTCCACGTCTCAGTAAACCCTGTTGAGTTGACATCATGATTATTGGTGACATTTGAGCTGCAGTGACCTTGCAAGTTTTCTTTGTATACAGCAGAGAAAATAGCGAATGTAGAAAATCAACGAAAACCGCAAAAAAATGACTTATGGGTGTCACGTGACCCAGTGGGTTACGCACCAGTGATGATGATGTGTGGTTTCAGTCAACGATGACGCATAAACTGCTACAAGATCCGCACTGGGCTAATGTTTGGACCTAAGTTTAAGACGCATTCAGCTCATTGTCGAAGACGTTCCATGGTGTTGTTCACAAGCATGAACTGCTTAACCGATGAGTTGTTTACAGGAGAACTGGCACATCTAATTTTTAACATTAATGTTTTTCAATGTCCACGATCAAAGGATCGAATCATCTGAACAAGTTTGTGGTAAATTTGGTGCAAAAAAACTTTTAGTTGCTGATTAATTACTGTTTAAAGTAAATCACTATTTTACTCTCACTAACGTACCTGGACGTCTCCATCAAAATTTGTTGTCATGACACCACCTGAAGCACTGGATTGCGTGAATGGTAACTAACATTTGTGGAACTAAACCATCAGGAAATTTAAGTTATTTTAAAACAATGAATAATTACTTATTTAAAACTAAATTATTTGGTTAATTCCAAGTAAAAAAGTTAGTTTTGACGACCCACGTAACAAGAATTATAATTGTTTTTTACGTTTGCAAAGTAAATGGAAGAACTTATAATGAAACATCCCATAAGTTTCGTTTGAATCGTTATTTGTCTTGTGATCTTATATCGCGAATTGAATTTAAGCGCAACCTATATAAGCTTGAACCAAACTGCACAAAACCTTTCGTGATTAAAAGAAAATTTTTAAAAGCAAAATGCACCAAGAGCTCAACTTTGGAAATAAATTTAGCGATAGCTGAGGCAGAACGTACACGAGCAGATCAAAGTCTGCATGCGGGGACTGGTTGCATTAGCAGCAAACGAGAGTTTTGCTTCTATGCGATAATTTCTCGGTTCCATAATAAGCGTCCGACATTTACACTCAGCTGTTTTAAAATTACGTTGTTTTCCATTGTGGACATATTTTAAAAATTCAGTTCGTACCTAATGATAGAGATTGCATTTTGCAGAAAAGGTTTTGCTTGGTTGCGTGACGATCGTAAAAAATCGTTTTGTAGAAATTTTTCTTCTCAAATCGAAGTGGACGTGGAACGTCGAAAATTATTAAATACGGAAAATTAACAAATACTCCATTCATGCTGATTTTCCCTCGTGTTATACTGGAGGGTTTTGTGCAGGAACATTGAAAGAGAAACACGAAATCGAAATTGATTTCACTGGGACCTCCTACAATCCATTAAAAAGTGTTAATGAAAGTAGGTGAGTTGAAACTCTGGGAATCACAAGCATCACTCAAACCTGAGTTCTGTCAGTGTATTGGTGTAATCAGTAAATAGATTTTTTCGAGTAAAGGTCAGTACGCTGGGACATTTTGAAAAACCTGTTATCAGTTTGTCCCGTCGAACACCTCCGACAGGTGGCTATTTGTCTTTTCATGGTCCGGAATTCATGAATTGTTCTGAAACTTACGAAAAACTTAAGCCATGTACCGGAAAACTGACGTTAGGACAATCTAAATAAACCACGAACTGAGATTAATTTAAACTGGGGTAAAAGCTTCAAGTGGAAATTCTTTCTATATTTGTAATGAAAATGAAAACTTGTAACATAAAAACAAACTTAAGCTAAAAACAGGCAGACCACGTGACTTGGAACGTTTGGTAACCAAGTAGAACGTCAGTGGATTTGTCTTTTGCGATTGCAATGCTGGGATGCCGTGTAACCAGGTGTGGGACCAGAACAACCCAACAATAAAAACATGTTTTGTTCCATTTGACAAACACATTTGTTTCCTTTGCTTTCCCATTTCAAACTTTCTGGCGAAAAGAAGTTACTTAGAAAATGCAACTACTTTTATACTTTACGCAATGATACTTAAATTGCAATTAAGATTAAAAGTGAGAACTTGCATCTCCACAAAGATAGTGGTTGCTTTCGGAGTATCCAACGGAAACCAGAGATAGATGTCTGTGATCCCTTGGGCCGATTCATCGCTAATCTACATAACCCCCTCACCAAAAGAAGTACCTTCGCGATGTTCGTCTCATTAGAGCGGCGCTATGCTTACCGGGTAGCCTCGGAACAGAAGGTAAAGTTCTCTTTTTTTGGCGTCAGCAGGAAGACCACTAACGAACAACGTTCGCACCTGGACAAGATAAAGTTGTCATGGCAACAAACACTAAAATGCCCGAGTTAACAAAACATCCGTGAATTATTCAGCGTTACGAGCAACGATGCGGAACGACGGTTACCGAATAATCCGCCAATTGTGGCGTTACAATCATGATAATGACGGGTTTCTTACAGCACAGGCCAGAGACCAGGTCCTGCCAGGGGAAGCGTGTGACTTCTACACTTTTAAGGATCTTGAAAAGAAATTCTGAGTTTGCTGAAGGACCGCTTGTTCCTGAGCTTGAACCACGACGGGTTTTAAGCAGCAATCAGTTACAGTACAAGTTGACTTCGAAATAATATCAAACAACCTCAACTTTGCTCAGCAACATTTACTTTATTTTATCGTAGACCAGACCATTTTTCCGAGTTTGTAACAGAAGGATCAAGTGATTGTTTTAAGCTTGTCTTTTTATTTTTGGAACAAAAACTCTATCTTACTCTGAGTCATGTTCAGATTTTAAACATTTATTGCTTTTCTTAAAGTTGAGATCACTCTGAAATGATGCACCCGGTGCACTAGAAAGTGTTTTTAGCAATTGATTAAATAGCATTCACACCAACCTGCGTCTTCTGCACAGACCATGCATACTTAAATTCAATGCGTTACGTCACAATGCAACCAACATTCAGCACACAATGTCCTGACGTTCGTTGAGCTGTTTTGTGAGAAGTGCTACTCATTCTTCGCCTGCTTGCTTGACAACATTAAATTTTTATTTTTCTTAACTATCAATTAGCAACGAATATCAACGAAGCGATTTTTAGCAAAAAACAACTCTTTGGAGAAGCGTGACCCACATTAGAGATTTATTTCAAGAGATAAGTTGTCGTTCCACCTCGATGTTGGTCGCCTTTTTATTATAAAATAATATTTTATGAAAGCATGGTTGTTTTAATGCAAAGGCATCACCGATACACATGTAATAAGTTAACTTGAAGCTACATCGCAGAAATGTTCTTTAAAACGATCAAACACCAGGTTTCACAAACATTTTTTACAGAAGTGTTTAGCTTGGGCGTACTTTTTCTCCACTTGTTACACACAAGAAACGGCAATTACAACCTTGATCGATAAGGCCTTAATTTTGCAGCATTAACAGCATTTGCCATGCGAAGATTAGTCTATTGCACTAAACCAGTGCGACTACGTTGTGTGAGCAGTTTTTTTTTATTGTTTAGCACTTCAATCCAAACCGTATCGGAGATAGCCTGGACTGTGAACGCATATTCTTTGAAGAGCTAGCAGCACAAAGGCTAGCCACAAGCAAGACATGAATTGTTAGCAAACATTGACCATTGTGCGATCACTACAGATCGTTAAACCACAGACCAATCAAACAACAAGGAAAGATGCGCTTTAAGATCTAACGAACAGATTTTACGGTTTCCTTATCACACCGCTTCAGTACAGCAACGCATTTTTCTCTAGCAGTTCTGAGAGTTGGTGGTTTCTGAAAAGGCAGTGCTTTTCTGGAAATTTAAGAGGCTTGGTTTGTCTTAGAAAGGATGCTTTGCAAGCACAGCAACCCGACATCAGCTGAGAGACAAAGAAACATGTTGAACGAAACCATTTCTTCTGTCTTATCAAAGGCGCCCTTGCAGCACACAGCACTTGCTACTCTTGGCAAAGCTTAATTGCCACCATATCTGTTTCAAGTATTTTGACGCCAGCGCAATAGTTAGTTAACGCTAAAAGGGAAACAACTGTTGGCAGCTGCGGGGTTTTTAGTTGATAATTCTTATCTGCAATGTGCGCGCTAAGATAGCTACGCAAAAATAACCGCTACGTGACAGCGTCATGACGGATTCCAGACACCCCGTGGTGACCACAACGTCGTAAAACAGTGGCGTACACGAGCATCCAGCGTCCTTACAAGGCTATTGATCCATTTCTCTCCCTCCAAGCTGTAACTTAACCTCCCAGTAGCAAGAAGCAACCGCATGTTTCGCCGAAGTATCCAACCCAGACCGGGAGCCAGTATGTTTTCACACAAAAATGCAGATAAAGTGAATCTGAGTGTGGAGTGAATTGTTGTTGTGGCCGGCAGCCTTTCAGCGAAACTGCTAGCAATAAAGCAATGAGCGAACGGCTGGCTGAATCTGCTTGGTTCAGAGTGGCGTTGTAAAACCGAAGTTAATGTTACTTTCCAATATACCACTGGCATAATATTACACAGGCACCGTTTTTCCAGCCAAGGAATATATTTCTTGACCCGTTATCGTTGCAAACTACCCCATCTTTTAGATTTAACTTCAAGTTTCACAAAATTAACTCTACTTACGAAATATACATTTTCGTCGCTGCGCAACAGCTTCATTCAAGCATGGCCATAACTGACTGAAGGTTTATCAGTTTTGACAGAACACCAGGTTTTATGACATTCATACGTCAGCTTCCAACTGTAGCAAAGGGATAATTATACAAGGTCTTCTTTCCACACGGTTACTGGCAGCACACGTGTCATCAGGTGATATATTTTGTTCGGGATGAAGGGATTAAGCGTTTTTGGGCATTCAGAAAAAGTGGGGAGCGTTAAGCGGAAAAGCTTTATACTTGCGAATGGGACACCAGTTGCAATGGGTGGGGGCTGCACCACTGACCCCTCACTGGAGCTGATTGAAACAGCTGCGTGACATTAGTTAGTTGTCGAATTTGTTCAAAGTCAGTTGATGATGCAACTTCATTTAAAAAACATCACTGTTTCTATAGTCTAATGGGGAAAAGTGCAGCATATAAAGTTAGTCAGGCAAGCAACACTGAGAATGATTACTCGAAGTGGTTTCCCCGCTATTCTATTCCACGGCAAGATTTCAATACCTCAGGCGAGGTGCGCAGAGCGATCGGATTTAAAGTCTTTCGCACAAACCGTCTTCAGGTAACTGAGTCATCGTATTATCATCGATGTGTGGCGAAGACAAGATCAATTGTTTAATCACAATCTTTGCACAAGGTCTGTTTTATTACATCACAACGCAGCTAAAGCGTACGCCCTTTGCAAATACAACTGTACCTCTGTTGAAGCTGCGCCACCGACTCGTGCGCTGAGACAAGCTGCTATGACGAAATAAAGTTGTTGCAGTGTTCAGTAGATCGCATTCAATGCATAATCCCCGTGTACAGGAAGGCATTCTAGATGTTACTCGTAATACACTCCGTTTTGTCTACAAGGTTTAAATAATTCAACGTTTTGGCCAAAACCTTCAGTATCTAGCTGCGCGAAGGATCATGGCCATTGGAATTAAATACCTCTTCTTTAGATGTTGACCTTTTGTAGGTAGTTTTGTATTAAGTTTTCCAAACTGGGTGCCATACGTTCAGGGTAAGGTATGTATTTGCATCGCAATAGGTGTGCAAACGAAAAAAACTGTTTATCGCAAAAAAGCGACGACCCTGCCCTTTCTGTCGGCCCCATTAAGATCGCGTGCGTCGATGAAATAAACGCATGGAACTGTGCGGACAATTTGAATTAGAGACAGGTCTATCAGTGCGCAAGTAAGGTTTATCGGGATCTGCAAGAGAAAAAGCTTTAAAGCATGAACAACGCATTAGGCCACAGGATTAAAGGCTCGCCAGGACGCTGCATTGAACAGCCTTATCACGAAATCAATGAAAGATCGATGGGAAGGAATGGAAGAGCCAATTAACCTGATAAATGACCCAGCACCTTCACGCTCGTTTAGGTTTCGGCGCTGCTTCCTTACCTCACACACCTTTCTCCTTGACACTTATCGCTGTTTTTTAATGCAAGATGTACTTTTTTTTGACTACGTCCAACTTGACATTGTCATATAAGGCTGGATCACATTCTACACGCACTTGGTCTCAAAAAGTAGTAAAAGAGTTGCTCAACTTACGTAAAATAATACAAAATTACAAACTGCGACTAGTTCTAAACTACATGCTAATGCCGCCTTGTTGCTACGCTGGTTTAGTAAAAAGCTGAAAATGAACACTATGCTGAAGTAAAAAGTGCTAAGACACCTACCCTATGCAGACCCATGGGCGAAAAATAAAATGAAACGTTCATACTTTAAGTTAACGAATCGGGTTGACAGAAATTACAGCAAGCAGATTTTTCACTGAGTTTAAGCGAAACTAGGACACCCGTTGCAGCTGTCGAGATCGACAACAAATGTTACAAGTTATTCCATGCTATGTTTTGCAGATGACTGTTTTGTCATCATCGAAACCTGCCTCTATGACATCACAATATCTCAAGCAGCGTGGCCAGCTGATCCATTGAAAAGTAGTTTTATCTGATAATACGACTTTCTGCAAAAAATAAACATTTTTCGGGTGGCACGGTTTCACTGCGTGTCCTTCAAAGCTCACACAGATGTCGGCGTCCAATAGATATAATCTTAACCCAGCACAGCACAAACCTCTTCATCTTTGTCTGCGGTGTTGTTATTCGAATCCATGTCTTTCCTCCAAATTATTTGAGCTTCCTCTTCGGCTTTGCGCTTTCGAGGCTTTCTTGCTTCAACCTCTCGCTTCATAAACGTGCGCCTAACTTTCGAACCACCAAGCATGGAATGAGCGAGGAGCCGGGCGAGCCTCACAGCAACAGGCGGCGTTTTTTCTGATAACACCCGCTGTTTTTCAAGTACGTCACAAGGATCAGGAATACGTCGTCACGCATGAAGAAACGCAGGCAACGGTGTCATTGAAATTGTTGCCAAATAATGCGTTTTATGACGGGACGTTGCTCCCGTGACTAACCTTGCGTGAAACTAAAATGAATTTTGAAGTTAGTTGTAATGTGTGATTTGCACGATGATGTCACGAACAAAGTAATTTCCTTTCCACTGCGCACGGTCCGATTGAATGCGCTAAACAAAGTTTTGCGGAAAGATGCAGAGGAAGTTGCAGAACAGCGATATCTATTCTAAATGCTGATAAAGTAGACCATGAACCTGATGCTCTGAATAGCGATGATAAAGAACCATCATCTCCGTTGCGGTCAATTAAACGTCTAAAATTGAAGACTGTGAATCATAATCATGGGTGGTAAGACCGCAGTGTTCATAGCAACACCGCGGTTCAAAACTGGCGTTCACATGTCAGGGAATGGAAAGATTGTTCCCTTGCAAAAAATCGCTTGAGAAGCATATCAACATTTTGGTTTAGTGGAGCTTGTAAAACCTTAACTGATGTTACTGAATGTCGAAAAGAAAAGCAAAACACGAGGTTACTTGCACAGAATATTCAAACAAGTGTTTTTTTAAGCCGTTTGTGGGTGTCAAAATGACACCCTAAAATTTTGCAATGACACCCTAAATTCTGAAAGCCTAGATATGGTTTTGCCTTGTATTGGAGTAAAACGATTTGAGATAAGCATGTTTTCCTGCACGTGGCTGTTGCAATAGACAGCTGCAATTGCACAGGCCGACATACTTCTCTGGCGCAGAAGTTGGAAGCGAAAATTGCAAGTATGGTATCTGTGCATTGTCATTCGCACCGCCTCGCTTCGGCCTCTTGCTATACTGCCGCAGATTTGTACAGGAAGGTGTACGAAATTGCGAAAGCACTTTGATGCAATTATGGAAGTATTTTGCTGTTTCACCGTTGCGATCGGCTTGCCTGGCGATGCATCAGACTACAATGAAGACAAAAGGTCGGCAGTTGCAGCGCGCATGCAAAACAAGGTGGTTGTCGAGTGAGGCAA
>JGI24159J19872_10013510_pt1 | contig 10607 bp, 8 predicted proteins | sample Ectturendosymbi4_FD_19872 | JGI IMG/M metagenome (IMG submission 19872)
TACAAAAGTAGTCAGAATATTTTTAAATGTACCACAAATAATAAATCATCAGAATTACCTTCAGAACAAAATCAAATCCATTTCAACTTGAAATTTGTCAAGCCATCAAAGCTCAAAATTTTGCTAAACATTAGATTTGTTGTTCCAGCTGTGTCAACATATGCCGTAAGTTTCATCGCTGCTCTAAAAGCATAATGCGCTGTAACATGCTGCATGCACCGCGAGCGTTGTATTCCCTTCCCATTGTGACGAAATAATATCACATGTTTCTGGCACAAATCAAGGTCTTTGTTCGTAACAGGTGGGATGTGACATGTGTCCGCGTTAGTATCACGAATTTTGCTTAAAAATCAGCCAGCAGGAATTATGGGAACCTTGCCAAACATCCAAGTGGAAGTGTCCACTTTGTAAACGCTGCTGACGTTACACAACTGCAAAAGTAAACCAAGAATGCTAGTGCAACAGGAGCAAGTCGTGTCCTGAAACACATTTTATGCTTTCATTCCATGATGCATTTTGTTGATATCATGATTATTGCGTTTTTGGAGGGAATACATTCATCACATGGTCATGTGCTACTGAATATGCGCTATAATACAACGTTGATTGCAATAATCTGTTGGTTGAAGCCATGCTTGACTGGCATCGAGTGTGCTGTGTCGTTCAGAATCGCGTAGATAGGTCACCCCGGGCTGGACTGTCTGACACACACCCCGGTATGCAAGATATAATTTTGCTGAACTACACAAGAATTGAGAAGGCGCATGAAGTACGCAAGAAAACTTTCGATTTTTTGTAATTTATAGAAGTCCAGCAAGCTTTTCCTTTTTCCCTGCTGAGACATTATCAAATGCCTCAATGCTTCTGTGTTAACAACTGCTGTTTTTGAGCTCGTGCAACAGTTCTATCATACTACAGAAATTGGTAATGTAGCCAATGCGGTCAGCGCTTGCACTGATCACCTTAGAAGACAAAACAAAGACAACTGCTGCGGATAAAGTGAACTATCGCGTAACACAATCTTAAACATGCATAGTGGACAAAAGGTTTGCAAAAAGTAGTGAGATGGTTTCTGGATGCAGACGATAACTCAGATTCTCACCGAAACCTAATTACTACTTTTTGGCCCAATTGCAATGTTCCTTGAAAGTTGCATGCAAATTCATTCCCTGGTATTTGCAATAACTCGACAAATTAACAAGCAAAAGGTATGCGAAAGCAATTAATCTCCTGTGCGCAGGTAATAAGGTTTTTGTAAAATATCAAGCTCAGGGTGGGGTTTTAACCCCAACCCCCACCCCCCCTTCCGTACCCCCTTGATTCCAGATTAGAGCTCAAGTTTTAATTGAATAAAATATAGTTTTGGACATAATATATCCATTTCAGTATGAACATTAAATATTTTTGTACGGATATGAGCGCAATGATCGGTTGATTGAAGCCATGTTTGACTAGCATCGAGTGCTGTCTGCCTGCGAGAAGGTCAAAATTTAAACGCTGTATTAGGAAATTTTCTGTTTGAAAGCGCAAGTTTTAATCAAGCAACCCATATTTTTGGACATGTAAACGACCCATCTGAGTTAAAATATCGTTAATTTTCCACAGACGTGAGCGCAATATTTGTTTGATTGAAACTATGTTTGACGAGCATTGAACGTTGACTGTCTGCGAAAATGTCACAAGTTCATCACTGTTAAATAAGCTATTCGAGATCAGAGCGCAAGTTTTAATCAAGCAAAATATTTTTTTGGGCATGTAAATAACCCATTTCAGTTGAAATTCATTTAAATGTTTCCACGGACATGAGAGCAATGTTTGTCTCATTGAAGCCATGTTTGACTGACATTGAGCGTTGACTGTCGGCGAAAATGTCACAAGTTCATCGCTGTTAAATAAGCTATTCGAGATCGGGGCGCAGGTTTTAATCAAGCAAAAGGTTTTTTGGAGCATATAAAAGATCCGTTTTAGTTAAAATAATAATGATTAATAAAATATTAATGATGTGTTGATTGAAGTCATGTTTGACTAGCATCGAGTGTTGACTGCTAGCAAAAGGTCAAAAGTTCTATTAGGAGCCTCCTGTATCAGAGCGCAAGTTTTAATCAAGCAAAATATATTTTTGGACATTTGAATAAGCTATTTCAGTTGAAATATTAATAATTTGTTCACGGTTATGAGCGCAACATTTGTTTCATTAAAGCCATGTTTGACTCGCTTTGAGGATTGACTTCCGGCGGTAACGTCAAAAGTTCAGCACTGTATTAGGAGTCTTTCCAGATCAGAGCGCAAGTTTGAATCAAGCAAAATGTAATGTTGGCCATATAAATGACCCATTTCAGTTTAAATTTTTATAATTTTTTCACGGATATGAGCGCAATCTTCGTTTGATTGAAGCCACGTTTGACTAGCATTGAGCGTTGACTTCCGGCAGAAAAGTCAAAAGTTCAGCACTTTATTAGGAGTCTTTCTTGATCAGAGCACAAGTTTGAATCAAGCAAAATGGAATGTTGGCCATATAAATGACCTATTTCAGTTTAAATTTTTATAATTTTTCCACGGATATGAGGGCAATATTCGTTTGATTGAAGCCATCTTTCACTAGCATTGAAGGTTTAGTGCTGAGTAACGGGTGGAGAGTTTAACGCTCTGAAACAAGCTATTCGAGATGAGAGCGCAAGTTTTAATGAAGCAAAATATATTTTAGGACATGTAAATGACCCATTTCGATTGAAATATATTTAATATTTCTACGGATATGATTGCTAATATTGGTTCAATCCGCTCATTGTGACCACGCTCTGGTAACGCGTTTGCGTTTCGCCGACGTCCGTATTGGAGCCGATTGGCGGCTGGAGTAACTGACGGCTGAGTTGACTTGGGTCAAAGCGTCCAGGGTTGCCAGTGTGGCTGTTTTCAGGCCAAGTTTGTAATTTTTGGCCTTTTTTCTTATTTTTTTAAAGGCCAAATGAAATTTGGTATTTTTGGCCTTTTTTGGTGAATTAGATTTTTTATGTCGATTTGGCAGGTTTTAAGATGATTTTGGCTGATTTCTGGGCACTGGCAGACTTTGAGACACTTATTTCTGGACACAGCATGATACATTTTCAGTGGAAACTCTGCACGAGAATTTATAATTTTTTGTTTTGCTGTTTCATGCTTATGCTTATACATAGGTTTGCAGTTTCAGGTTACTCTTCAGCAAAGCCAAAAGGTTTGAGAAGTCGATTAGTGGAGTGAGCTTTATTCTTTTTATGCATAAATAAAATATGTAAATTATGCCTTTCAAAAGGGCGTTTGGCCTGGGTGTTTTGAAGGTGTCGTTGTGTACATATTGTGTATTTGGCTTTTTCGGTGCTTTTTCTGGCTTTTTTAAGGGTTGATCTGGCCTTTTTTGCTGATGACTACCTGGCAACCCTGAAAAAAAAAGCGTCACCATTCATTGCTTGGAGTGTTGAAGGTTATCCTAGCCTGTATCTATGCTTTATTGTAGTTGTATACGTCCAGAAGTCAGACTGAGACTTGAATCTGATCAACGTATTTTGTGTACTATTTCTACTTGTAAAAAAACATAATGTGTTCGAAACTTGGGCCTATGAAACAAGGTTTAGATTTTATGAAGCAGTTTATTTAGGACAAGATTAAATGTAAAGTACTTTTGGACTGGAAGATATTGGACTCATTAACCGTAGGGTTAATAAGTGGGGACTACTGGACTGTCTGTGATGTGTCATTGTTTATCATATTCATAGTTATTGTTATGTAATATTTTTCCTGTGTGCTATTTGAGTATTTCAGAGTGATTTCTTTTGTTTTGCTGCATGACCACAGACCCCCAGTTGCGTAGGCCTGCGATGGATAAATGTCAACCACAACTAAATCATGATGAATAAAAGCACTAATACAGTAATGCTTTAGAAATCTTTTTTTATAAATTCTTATTAGGGGAGCCGCATAAACATTTGGAAGGGTCCAGAGTTGAGCTGCTACAGCACTGAACGCTGTATTGTGTATAGTGTATGTAACTAATAGAAAGTTCAGTGACAAGTAGAAAGTTGTCTAGTATTAGTTTGAAGTTTCCACCATAGTTCTGCATATTAGTGCAGCAAAAAGTTATATGAACATTACAGTCTTACGTCTTATTTCAATTTTAATCTAACCTGTGCACAGTGTATGTTTATGCTTGTAATCTGCATAATAAACCACCATAGCATGATCTTTTTATTTCAAAAGTTGTCTACTATCTCCAATTTTAACCATGCTTTAATTTATGTGTCAGTTTGACACAAATACACAACACAAACCTTTTGTAAAAAAAGTTATGCGAACAATATGATTTAGCTTTTCAATTCCATTTTAATATGGAACCTACAGCATTTTTAACTTCATATGATATTTGGCTTAAGTATACAACGACAGTCATATTTATATTTAATGATAAGCAGAAAGGTTTCTAATATGAGTTTGAAGTAAGCAAAATGATCGCTCTGAATTTAGACCTGATTCAACATTTTTTTGATTATTTTGTGAAGAAATATTAAATGTCAGTGAGAAAATTCACAGTCAGCGAGAAAATTCACATGAAGATCAGTGATTGTAAAGAAAATGTGGAAGTCAGTCACTCTGATCACTCTCTATCCTTATTAAGATTTCAATGCAATTAAAGCAATGCTGCATCAATAAAGATTGATGTAATACATGAATCTTTTGGATGTGCGTCACAGTTACTATGATATGTCTGAAAATGTAATTGTTTGAATTAAAAAAAAAACTGTAATTATGGAATTACATTTCAAGCTGTAAAATAGTCCGTACATACAATGTTTTCCATTACATTTTTGATACTATCTTAGATGAGATATTAAACATGGTATTATTTTGCTCCCTGTGTAAATAATTAGTGTACCATCAAATTGTATTGTCGTGGAATTTCCATAGCTGTTATTTGTCCTCCATCAATTACGCACATTGTGTGATCAAAGCGTCACTGAATTTTAAGGTTGTGAATCTGTCTCTTGTTGCAACTTCTCCAGTGTTGTTGAGTTGATCGTGTGATTCACCACAAACAGGATGTGCGTGAAGAACAAAAATATATATGCATGGCGCGAGCAAGCAATAATAAAAGAGACTGCGACACATGATCTCTATTGTTTCTTGCTGCCACGGTGTGAAGCTTTGCGCATATGCTGCTCGGGATTTTCAATTACAACAAAATGGTGCTGTGAACAGGATGTGGAGGTCGTGCCGAGTTCAGCCTTCACACAAAGAAAGTGGGATCAGTGTGGTTCGTTGTAAAAAGGAAGGGATGTTGTTGCAACCTCTCCAGTGGCGTTGCATTGCTTGTGTGATTCACCACAAACGGGATGTGCGCGAAGAACAAGAATATATATGCGTGGCGCGAGCAAGCAATAATAAGAGAGAGTGCGATACATGATCTCTGTTGTTACTTGCTTTCACAGTGCGAAGCTTTGCGCATATGCCGCTCAGGAGTTCCGATCACAATACTCTGAACTGGGCACAGCTTCTAAGGGTTTAAAAGTTATTAAAAGAATGCAGTCTCAACTTGGCTCTAACATGTACAATTTTTTTAACGTACTGTATTGCAGTAAAATAGAAATGATATTCCTTATTCTTATTTAGCTTGCAGTTTTCTTGTGATTGCCACTTGCTGTTTTCTCTCCCACTTAATTTATCTGCTGCAAAACAGTCATGCAGAAACACAATTCCACAAATGCTAGCAGTTGTGATATGTTTTATGTTTAAATTCAATTCAACTGTCAAAAATTTGCATAAACCCTTCCCTAACATTTGTACAATTTGAACAGTATGTTTCTAGGACTAAATCTTGTAACAGTATGCTATGTTTGGATAATAAAGCTTGCTAAACAGGATTTCACCTTATTTGAAGGGCCATAGATATGCTTTGTATAAAGTATAAGTTTCTGTGAAACTTGTTTATAGCATTATTACTGAATAAAAATGCACCAGTGATCATGGCATCTGAAATCAATGTGGAAGCAGTCTGTCAGTTTATCTCTTCTCATGGGGGAAAGGTGAAAAATACAACCCTTGTGTCTCACTTCAAAAAGTATTTGAATAATCCAGAAACGCGAGGTATGAGCATGATTTTGACAAGTGTGGATGACTGACTACATTCTGAATGTAAAGTTGATTTTGATAAGGCTGTTGATGACAGGGAAAACGTGGTTTCTGAAATTAAAACAAGTAAAGATGATGCATTTAACAACATTAAGTTTGGAGACATTTCTGTGTCTATTGCTTCATGATTTCAGTGTTTACAACATCTTTCTTTCTGTAGATGGGTGGCCTTTAAATTGCTTGTTTAGAATTGAAGCATTTTAGCAATAGTAGTGCCTGCATGTTGGCTTAAGATTTGTTAGTAATAGGTTATTTTCATTTTGTACTCAAGGCTGAAAAACTACACAAACGATTACAGAAATTACTGGTTGTAGGGATGATCAAAATATACTATGCTTTTGTTTCTTTCTATAAAAGCTTGTGCTGTTGAACCACATCAATATACACCATATCAAAAGGAAAGCCTACTCAACAAACATAATAATAGATGTTAGCAATTAGTCTCCACATAGGTGAAGAGCCAGAGTCCACCAGGAATAGGAATCAATTTCATGTTACACTACACATCTTTAGTTCTACCATCTGCAAGAAATGCTAACGGGTAAAATGCTGAAAGACTAAAGCAAGAGCAGAGAAAGCAAACAAACCCCAGACAAAAATGAATATAAATCAGAACACAAGCTGTGACAAATGAAAACTTGAAAATAGGTCTTTCAAAATAATTGCTTTCACTGGACTACCAAAAGTATCTCATGCCATAAGTCGAACAGCCAAACAATGCTGTCATTATGATTCACAGAGTGCTGATATAATATGTGAGAGCAATTATTCACGGGAGGTGGGCAGCCAAACTCTAGGCAGGGGTACTCACCTTTAAAAGGCTAAGTGGCCACATTATAACCTCATCAATTCGTTTCCCCATATAAAAATAATAGGCTGTACAAAATATTTCATACTGTTCGATTTTCTGTTGAACTGTTTGCCAATTCAATGAATATGCTGCTCTTTGATATATGCCAGGGGTGGCTAAACCTGCTCTATGTATGAGCCGCATATCGTAAAACCCAAGTTATAAAGAGCTGCAACAAAAAATCAAATAGCACAAATTTGTTTGTAGTCTACACTTCTGTGGCAACAATTCTTTTTGGAACAATTTGCAAAACTAATACTTTACAGCACACTAGCTACCACAGTACCAATTTGCAATATTTCTGCACTTTGCAATAAAAATAAAAAATATAAAACAAACACATACTTTTGCGGAAAGCATGCAAAGGGTCGAAGAGCTGCAGTTTGGCCATCCCTGACATGTAATGTCATCTGCTGACAAGTAGGAGTCATAAACTTAGCAATAATGCTAACATTGAAGTTTAGCCTTCCTTTGTATGAGTAGCGGCCTTTAAGCGATCCCGACAAGTACGCCCAGACAGCAAACACTCGTTGGACTAGGAGACATTAAGAGTTTGGTGGTTGGAAGGCCTTGCAGTGATAAATAATTTGGTGTGTTGTTTGATTCTCCTACCTGCATATGCACGAGGCTGTCTCTCTCAGGACCCACTGACACATGTTAGAGCTGAAACGTCTGACTCCAGTTCTGAGTCTGTTTAAGGTGACCCAGATGTTACAGAGAAGGTTAAAGGAAGGGGTAAGGCTGATGTTTAGGCTTGGGCAAAACTGGGAGGTAATGTTGTCCTTCTATGAGTTTATCCATGCTCTTTTGGTCTCAAACCCAGAGGCAAATAGGGTAGTGGTGGACAGGGCGCCATGACTTCGGACACTGTGGGTGTAGAATCTGCAGGTCTGGGGTAGAACTATAGAGGGGGTGTTCTTTGTTGAATGTGGCTTGGCATCCCAGTCTTTATGTAAGCTGTTCTCTGTGCAGGTTTGGTGGTTCAGTGCCTACGAGAATCAGCAATAGCCCAGTTGGGGTGAGATGCAAACAGCCGGTAATAAGGTGTGGTGTGTCATTTAGTGCAACATCTAGTTTTTTGCTATAAGTACTACAACCCAAATCTGAGGCAGCTTATTCTGCCGTACTAAAGATGATTACAAGAGCTGCTGTATGAATGGTTGGTGTACTGGCATCCCATGGCGAGCCAGCAATGCAGCGGAGAAGATTGTTGCATGCAAGGATTTTCTGGCATCGGCCCTAAACCTGTTGCTTGTAGGTCACTTGACAATCGATCTTGATGCCATTTAAGTTAGGTTGGGGTTGTAGGGCAGAGTTTTGTCCCAGACATCGGCGCTTAGTTTCTTTATTATTTAGGTGCAAAGTGGTTGGTGTTGTTTTACTCACACTAAGTTTCAGTTTCCATGCTGAGAGGAAGTCTGCAATTATATACATATTCACGGCCAGAGACCTACTTGACTACAGTAGGGTCAAGTCATCGACATGCACATACTGGCATGACCTGGCTGAGGGAATATTACTTAAATACTGTAGATGTTGGACAATAGAGGCACCGTTGCAACCTCTTGGTTAGCGTTGCATTGAATGTGCGATTCACCACGAATAGGATTTACCTGAAGAATAACACCCATATGCAATGTTTTTTTCAGGTTTTTGAAAGGGTGTTGTGTTGCTTTAGGGCAGTGGTGCCCAACCAGTCGATTGCGATCTACTGGTAGACCGCGTGCTGTTCCCAAGTCAACCGCGAAGGGTGTTGGAAAAAATAACATTTTTTGTACAGTGGCCTTTAATTAATTAATTAATGGTCTACTATCCTTGTAGTGATTGTAAATTTTTGTATCTGAGGCAATGTGGCCAGGTAACTGGCATATGTTATTTCAATAACCAGCTAACAATGGATATATCCTGCAGTCAGGGCTGACAAGAGAGAGCGGAAATGGCAACCATCTCATTTCTTTTTCCATAGACTGGAAAATCTTTCTATACTCATCAATACTCTTTCCACGGTGAAGTAGTGTATAGATGTTCAGTTCCACTTCCAAGCTAGAAGTCAACTCAGGATGTTTCTCAGCAATAGTTTGAAGAGTGTGATGATCTGGAAGTTTAACATCCAATAACATAGTGCTAGCTAGCTTTACACAATCTTTAACATCAGTTGAAGCAAACTAAAACTTGAGACTATTCACTGCTTCCTTGAGTGCTTTAAAATACTGAGTGTAATACAAATCTTCAACTGTGTTGAATTCACACTGAGCAGTGTCTGTGTGGTCATCAGTGGAGTACCACCTGGGCATTTTTCTCTTTCTGGGTATTAATGTTGGAGATAAATCCAATGCATCAATTTGGTTCTGTGGTTGTTTATAAATTGTTCTAAACATCTTGTCGAAACTGACTACGACATGCTTAATACATTGACATCTGACCCCTGTAAAGCTTTGTTCAACCTTTCAAGTTATCTTAACAGTAGCATTGCTGAAAGAAGTCCCAACATAGTTTTTCCTGACGATAATGTGGCCAAAATTCCATTCACCTTTAAGGAAATACTGGTGCTGATTGTTGATGATGCTTTCTGTAATGCTTGCAGTATGTTTGGATAGTCATCCATAACAGCCTGAACTGCTGACTCCATTGTTAGCCATCGAGTTGGGCAGATTGGCTTGAGTCTAGACAGAGAAGGTGTGTCATTGATTCCTAAATGCAAGTGCTTGAACTTGCTTGATCCTTAATAAAGTTTTCCCCAGTTCATGCACACAGTCCAGGGCATAATGGATATGTGGTGCACATGAAATTGATATGTATATGACTAAGTGTGTGACATGCGACCCACAAGGGGCGTAGGGATCTAAGGGCTGACATTTTTTAATTTCTGTTTGACATCCATGCTGCTTTCCAGATATATTCAAGGAACCATCATTTGTCTGGGCTCTTAGATTCTCAATCAGCAAGCTTAGTCGTATTAATGCATCTTGAATCATCATGCTAAGGGGAATGATCAGTGGGGGATGGTGTCTCATACAATCCTATGCAAACTTCTATAACATTAAAGTTATCTGTGGCATAATGGCACATAAGCTTTCCTGTTTTTTCTCTTCAACATCCTCAGCACCATCTACTATAATTCCAAACTGAACACACATAGTATTTATATCTCTTATGGTATTATGAAGTATGATATGACTCATAATCTGCAGTAATTCATTTTGTGCATCCCAGCTCACGAAACTGTGCTTTCTGGCTAACCATGTTTCCAACGTGCTATTATCCTGACATCGAAATAACAGGAGTTGCATAAAATTTCCATTTTTATCATTTTCTCCTGATCCTCTTAAAACACCTTGGCGTCTGGGTGGTTTTGGCGATTTTCCCAAAAAAACAGCAGTTTTCGGTTGCCTTACCAACACCCTAGCTCCTCCGCCGATTGCGCTAGAAAGCTGTTCAACGGCTCAAACGGATTGGCCAGTCTAGTAGATTGCACTCGAAAAAAAATTTTTTGCCTTGGGGTGCGGGTTTTTTGTGAGTGACGTCATAAGTGGAGGACTTTTAGGCCACCTTGGCCCACTTTGCCTGGCCCTGGGCGCTAACCGTTAGGTGGTAGTATTTC
>JGI24159J19872_10013511_pt1 | contig 10606 bp, 6 predicted proteins | sample Ectturendosymbi4_FD_19872 | JGI IMG/M metagenome (IMG submission 19872)
TAAATCATAAGTTTTGAACCAGAAACGCTAGAAAGTTGATCAAAGGCTCAAAAGACTTGGACTCGAGCCTAGTTTCCAATGAAAACTTCAGCGAAAACTTTGGCCTAGCGGTTGGGCTGTAGGCCAGGTAACATGAGCCAAAATGACCCTAAAACTACTTTACTTATGACGTCAGTCACAAAAAATCCGCACCCCCCAACCAAAAATTTTTTTTCGAGTGCAATCTACTAGACTGGCTGATCCGTTTGAGCTCTTGAACAGCTCTCTAGTGCAATCGGCGGAGGAGCTAGGGCATTGGTAAGGCAACCAAAAACTGCTGTTTTTTAGGTCGAAATCCAAGTACGAATGTCACGTAGGTCGGCTCTCAACGTGTTAAGGGATTTTGCATAAGCGCAAAAAAGTTTGAATGAAAGTTCAGCTATTTCTGGTCAGGGTTGATTGATTTAAATCATTTCATTTAAATCAGTGACAAAATCAACAAAAACAGCAAAAAATCATACGCAGTTTTAAATTTGTGTGATTTTTATGACACATTTAATTAGTATTTTAATCGGTTTCACTTATTATTAAAGAAGGCAGAGACTTCTTATGACAACACAAAATATAAAAGCTATTAAAGTTTTGTCAATCATAGCAACTGTTGGTGTGCTAGAAGAAACACAGCTCAAAAAAACTATATTAAAACAAACTTTTCAATTAAAATAAAAAATTACTGCTTGTTTGGTGGCCACCCTCCACACAGTAGATAAAACATAAAAATCAAAAAAATCTGATTTAAATAAAAAAATCCNATTTAAATAAAAAAATCATGATTTTTATCAACCCTGCTGTAGCGTAATGTGACGTAGACACNGTCACTTTGCATTAAATACACACGAGCAGNTATTTCGAAGCTTATGTTTTATCAATGATTTGAAGTGACATTAACCTTGTTATCTTCAACAGGAATATGTGATGTCTGCGTTAAGAAAACTATAATGCTCACTTTAGCAATTACTTTCATGAAATAAAGATTGAGAGGAATTGTTTGAAACAAGGGAATTCTAAAAGTATAGTCGTCTAAGAACACACCAGTTCATCCTTTTGGTATTTTGTTTGTTTAATCTTATGTTTGGTGTACATTATGGGGTCATTCCACATCAGATCACCCAATAGTGTTAACGTTACCATTTGGCTCAAATTTGGTATGGAGAATGCGTTTGGCAATGCACAAATAACTTTGTGATGTAAGAATGTGGTGTGTTTGTAAATTAGATATATACCTATTACGGTAGCTAACTTGGGAGTTATTCTAGTTTTCAATGAGTTGTGCTGTGAAGTGATGTGTATATGGCACAGTTCTTTCTGAATGATGCTGCCATGTGCATGACTTAATAAATTGTTAAAGATTGTGATATTGTACATTATTTTTTAGTCTTTTGATTTTCTATTGTGCAAACACAACTGCATTTCAGATGCCTAACTGGAAATTTTCGGAAGGGGGTTGTTAGGTTAAATTGGGTTGCAAAATGGGTCGCTGCATGAAAAAAGTTGAAAACAAATGTTCTAGGGTTTCGGGTTCCAAAGTTATGGCCTAAAACAACTAATTATTATCTAATTAGGGGACTAATTAATCTGAAATTAGATGGTTGCTTGCGTACTTTGCAATGAGCAACCGATTGTGTACTTTGCAGTGAGCAACTTAAGTACTCAAACTCAGGCTACAGAAGATGTTGGACATCGTATACAGTTAAAAATTGGATTACTGGATGGGTAAGTTTTATTGATGTTGCTCACAACTTGGGCCATTCTGCTGACAAGGCAAATTATTTTGCTTTTACTTCCTTGTCATAGATAAGAGCAGATGTAGTTGCCTAATTTACAAAGTGCAAGGAGTTTTCTTTTTTCACAAAAGTTTTGTTCATATTTTTGTTCATGTTTGTTCTATTTAGCAAGTGCTTGCATTCATGCTTGTAAATCATTTGCGGTGTTAATGTTAAATGACAACTTCCTTACAACAGGTAATCAAGAAGCAATGAGAGGCATAGAACGTGAGACTGGAATGTATGTGTTCAGAAATTTCACAAAGTTTTGGTGGAGAAACAGCACTGCAGATTTGCAACCACAGTAGAATTCACCTATAACGACTTTGGCTATTATAAACAACAGTTCACTTGTAATGATTCTTTTTTGTTAGTCCTGGCTTATCTTTTATGTGTGTTTTGGGTTCAATTATAACAATATTGGCTATATCGTCACTTCACCTATAACAACATTTTGGTCAGTCCCCACATAATATTTTGTTCATTTAAACAAATAGTTGAAGTTTTCTTCAAGGTTTAGAGTGAAAGCTTGACTATGTGGAGCCACCACACAAATCTTNTATGACCGAATAGGAACACATTTAAGCAGCAAATCATTGATCCATNCCAGGTGTGATATGAGAATGGTATCAAGGATTGTGCCATCAGTGCAATTGAGGGAAATTGNTACATGAGTTTTACTGTACAGNATCAGGGATTGTTGTGACTATAGTCACTTGATCGATGGTCTTAGTGGGGCAGAGCGTAAATTGTCAAACAAAAGAANCACTACCCTGTTATGGAAAAAGTATGACATCATTGTTTCACTCAACAGTGAAAATGGTGCAAAAGTGGCAAAAGTTGCAAAAGATTTCTATATCCTAATAATGACGTTGACAGCAGTTTTGAAAAATAAAGACAAAATAATTTCTCACTTATCACAGAATACATAAAAACATGATACAGCAAGCAACAATCCTAATCAAATAACACTCATAACGCTTGCCAGGCTTCGGTGCTGAACCAAAAAGCCATCTCAGGAGTATTTTTTTGTAGTTCAGCTATAACAACAGTTCACCTATAGTCAGCGGTCCCCAAACTTTTTGGATGCTGGGTCAAATTCGCGATCTTATCAGCATCCATGGGCCAGGCTATTTTCTGTATTAAAATTAAAACATAAAAACAACACTCATTACATTGGTATATTGCTATTTATTTTCTTTGCTTGCTAACATGCTTGCAATGTGACTTATGAAACTGCTTATTTTGCTGCATGGCAGTCGTAATATTTGGTTTTGTGCTTGATGCTGCAGAAAACTTGGTTTGTTTTGGTTTCTAACGCCTATCAGAATAAAATTCTCAATTACAGCAAATGCTTTTTGTATAATTACATCTTACATTAATTTTGTTACACGAAATTGTTAAAATACTAAACATTCTTAAGAAAGCTCATGGGCTGGATTGGAATCCTATCTGGCCCACTGGCTAGACTTTCGGGACCGCTGACCTATAACAACGCTTTTTTTTCTGGTTCCACAAACTGCACAAATTGATGTTATGGGGTATATCTACTGTAGTAGTTTGGTTTGTTATTTGAAAGTGGGTTTAGCGTTTTGTTCAAACTATTTTTGATCAGATGTTTTGTTGTGGTTGAAGTATGCTGTGATTTGAAAAGCCAATGCATATGCATGCCAAAAGCAAAAGTTCATGTGCATCTATTTCTGTTTTTCAACATTTGACGTTATGCTGTCTCTTTTTTCTTTGCAATTTTGCTATTATGGTAGTTACAGGAATGTTTTTTCATTTCAGGTATCGAGTGGTTGTCAAGGTTCGTAAAGTTGTAGAGAATGACTCTGGCGAAGTAGAGGTGAGTTTGAAGTGTTGTTGTTAACTGCGTATACCATCTCTTTAGTGAAACTGTTTCCACATGAAATATGCTATGTGTGCTACACATAGATCAATGTGAAACCTCCTCAAAGCTTTATGCATTGTGTTATAAGTTGTATCATCACTAAAATTGTGTCACATGATGAAATTATGTTTTCATGTGTTTGTGGTTTAATTATGATGGCTCTTTGTACCTTAACTATATATTGCAGTGGTAAAATTTTCTCAGTAGTAATTTTTTGGGAGATCAGTTGCAAAAATAGTACCTGCACAAGTTTAAGGTACTTGTTACATTCTTGTAATTTTTTAATAAAGTGGTGATTTTAAAACTTAATTATCAAATGAACTGCTTATTTCACAATCAGGAAATTTTGCACAAATGCTTCATTTTAATCCTTGGCTATAATTCTACTTATTTGTCCCACACTTATGATATCGCAGATAATTAAGTCACTGTTTATTTGCAAACTTTGGGGATATCTTTAAACAGAATTTTTTTGTGGCAATAGCTTTCACATAATCATTAAATGTTGTCATGACACATTGAAATGGATTTGTGGAAGTAGTGAAGATATTTCCATATTTGAGTTCATTAGAGGTCAAAATGTTATTTTGTTACAAATTTTCCAAAGTCACTGAAATAACATCACTTTTTTTCAAAAAATGTGTTTGGAACACTGCTTGTGTGCTAGTATTCATCACACAGGGTTCCCATGCAATATTGAAAGTATTGGAAAAGTATTGAATTTCAAAATTGGTTTTGAAGACCTTGAAAAAGTTTTGAATTTTGCCAAAATGTACATTAGGTATTGAAAAGTATGGAAGTTCTGAATGAAACAGAAATCTCAAGTATCCAAGCAGAATTTCACTGAAGGAAAAGCACTTCATTATTAATGCAGTGTTGTGCAATGTGTAAAATTGAGTTTGATGATTAAGAATTTAAAAAAAATGAAGACAAGAATGGTATTGAACGTCTTAAATTTAGTATTGAAAAGGTATTAAAAAGTATGGAAAATGATTTTTAAAAATGCATGGGAACCATGAACAACAACCAGATGATGTGATATGAATGAACTGTGATGTCCTTGGATTTTATTATTTGGCAGTTAACATTTTAGTTTGCTGAAAACAACAACTTCAGTTTTGCCTGAGGTCTGTGGTGTGTACTGAGCTGGTAAACTCAAATTTGCTATGGTTCATGCACTTCTTCACTACAAATGCTTCAGACAATGGTTGTATGTTATCTGTTTTATGACTTGTGCTTGGTAGTGTGAGTTGTATGTTTTGAAAGCTGCCCATATGAAGCTGTTTAAAGTTTTTAGAATTTATCCTAGTGGTGGCAGATTTTGCCTCGATAAATTAACAACCAATATAATTTTGTGTCAATGCAATGCGAAGATTGCTAGGTAAGAAAACTTATACAAATACATTGAAGTATTATAAAGTTTTGAATGCCTTTTCATGTTAAGTGCCTTGACTATACCAGTTCAAGAAGACTGAGCCATGCCATTTGCTAGATTCATTGCTGACCGTGCATTTCAATGCTTGACCACGTGACTTTGAGAAAACTAACATTGTACAATATTTGAGGTGCATTGGCTGTACAAGACAACAAACTTTTGTAATATATTGAAAAGTAAAAAGTTTGAGGACTGAAATAATTCTACGATTTGGTGATGTAACTGTGCACAAATAATCACTGTCCAAAATATGTTAAAGTGCATCCTTTTTTATTTTACGAACATGTGCCGGTAGTCAGGTGCTTGTGTACGGGCACAAATTTGTCAAACCAAATACATGATGTCCCAGATTTTTTTTAAGGAAAATGTTAGGTACCTGGTATGGACGTGTAGGGACCTGATTTCTCTCATTCTAGGGACCTCATTTTCTCTAATTCTGAGGACCAATTTTCAATTCTAGGGAACTGAATTGGGTCCCTAAAACACCTTAAAAAACCTGGTCAAACCACAATTTTTCAGACAGCAATTGAAAATGCAATTTAAGAAGTAGAAATACGAAACTCAATCTAAAGTTTGACTATGACCTGTGTGTTAGTTATGCTACTTGATGTTTTAGTCTCATTTGTACAGACAGTTTGCAGAGATAAATTTGTTGAAAGTGGTTACAATCTGATGCAATAAATAGCTTTGAGGCGCAAAAAAACGATTAAGATCATGTGTAGATCCAGATTTGGGGTCAAGAATTCACTGGCAACATTTGAAACTTGNCAAGAGGTGGCCTGGCGAATTGACCCTCAGTTTTCTTGTTTGAACAATGCTGCCAGTGCCATGATATTGACATAACAAGATGTATTTTTATAGAACACATTACGAGATTGGGCTGATAATTTGAATCTTAATCTAATTATCACTACTGGTGGAACTGGCTGCGCTCCCGCTGATATAACTCCAGAAGCAACAAGGGCTGTCATTGACAAGGAAACTCCTGGATTTGTAAATGCCATGCTGTCTGCGTCTGTGAAATTAAATCCCACCGCTATGCTGTTTCGGTAAGAGTTGTTCCCCAGTGCAATTTTTCGATTCTGAGGTTTTGTATAATTATTACAACGAATGTCGTTCGTCATTGTAACAAGCATACTTGATATTATGCATCTTTGTTGAAATAAATTAATAGATTTTGCAGGTTGTCTATTCCTTGTTATGTCATGGCAACTTCGTGCAATCCAGTAAATATAAATATACTTGCAGTGAAAGAAGATGCAGCTTGTTTTTCATCAAGTATGTCACTTATGTAAAGCTGTTACAGTTCTGTTCGTGATATCTGTGAACAGGGCAGGCACCCGTTTTCATTCTGCTTATTCTCATGGTCACATACTGTGTCCGTGTTGTCTTTTCATGTCATTAATTGAATTTAATACATTGCATATCATCGAAACTTCAAAATTTTGAAAATTCAAGCTGTGGTCAATAGTTCAAAGCGAAATAGCTGTTCATATACTTACTGTCGGTCCTATACATTGCAACTGCTTTTGTGGACTGTAGTTACAAAGATATACTGAATAACTTTGCTCAAAATTTTCATTAATATCGAATTAAGTATATGATCAAGTAAAGAAGGTAAAACCGAGTATAAATGAAACTGAACTTAAAAACGATACTGAGTAAGTAAATATGTTAAGAAACTCAGTTCCGTTCACGCTGGCGTTAGTGTACACCTTTCGGAGTGTCACGAGTGGTCTGCGGGCACCCACCTCAGCTTGCTTGTGGCGTGGGCTACGCGACGACTTTAGCAGTGAATGCTGCACTGGTGGCGAGCCAATGGCAGCATCGCACGTGAACCGATTCCTTGCTTCCATCTATTCAGAGCTAAGCACGAGGTGGCCAGATCGCAAGTACTGTTTTTCAAGTCTTTCTTATGACCAGACCAGGAATCGAATCCTACCAGCTTTCGTGGCGCGTCTTAGCCAACTGTACCACTTAGCTGGTTTAGAGAAACTACTTGGTGTTTTTCACTGCATTTGGTGCTCGAGGAGTACCTTGCCTTCCATTCTTAAATTATTTCGAAATTTTGCTTGTGTTTGTTAAATAAAAATACCACAGAAAATATATCTAATCTATGTTGTTATCAGCAAAATGTGGTACTGGTGAATATGCACCAGAGGCTTCATTTTCAGGGACCAATCAACCAATATGAATGGCAAGCATAGTATGCGTATTTGGAGAAATAACTTTAAACTCCGTAACTTGGTGGTGCAAGTGCAAAATTTTTGTTCGCATAAGTTATTATGAATATGTATTATGAGTATTGTGCAATACCGGTAATTCCCATTTTTTTGCTGTTAGCAAGGTATAACTCTCACCATAGGTTACTTATCTGGAGTGATACTCCACACATCACTTTCATACATCATGTTGCATGATGCACAGACACGCACTAGTATCAAAAATGTTGCCACCACTACACGCTTACGTACTCAAAATCGTTGTTCAAAATATTGATGATATGTGAGGGTGCGCTTTCAACCATCGCATTTTTATGCAGCTGTATGAAGAAATGGATTTGCAATTATATTAGTACTTCTCTACCCTTCTGAAATTCGTTGGCTGTCTCGGGGAAAGGTGATAAGTCGGGTGTTGCCATGAGTGCTGAATTATCCAAGTTTCTGCAACATCACAACCACCGGCATTTAAAACACTTCGAGGCTGTTTTTCGCTGAGACATATCGGTCATTTTTTGAAAGAAATATTGGCCGCTGAGACGTTTCGGTTATTTATCTCACAGTTGTATTAAAACTCCCCATAACAGTGTTCATCAGCCGATGTTTTCAGACATTCGGAATCTGACCGAAATGACTAAATTTTTTTCGGTCATTTCAAAAACACTTCGGTCTATGACCGAGAAAAATCAGGCTTCGAGAGATCAAGTTTTCTTCTTACCTGGCTTGTTTGGCCGAAATTTTTGGTGCCCTTAATCACATAAAGTTTTCACAGGATTTGGAAAGATATTTTGAGTAATTACCTGACCGACAGCAGCATCCACCATGGATATAGAAGCCATTTACTTTAACACTACAAGTGCAGATATTAACAATCAGTAGATATTTTGAGTAATTACCTGACCGACAGCAGCATCCACCATGGATATAGAAACCATTTACTTTCACACTACAAGTACAGATATTAACAATTAATACACAGATCACAAAATTGAGCTTTAGGAAGCGAGATTCAAAAGCATACATTCAGCACAACAAATCTTCATACATTTTGGTGCCATACCAAATGGAAAGGTATTCACGTATCACTAAATTTACCCTCGTTGTTCTCTTGTCGTTCGTAATAGCATATTTATGCGAACATGCGTTTTTTATACGGTGGATATTAAAACATAAAGTGGAAGACACTTCCTTGTAAAAAGGACGTGGGAACTGCTCTTTCTGAAACAAAGCCATGAATCTCCCAAATTGTCGCAAGAAAATAAAATAGAAAATCACATTGACAAAACAATACATTGTTAAATTTGAACTCATGATTGATTTTGTTTTAGTAACCTATTTAATCAGTAACCTATTTTTATTTCCTTGTTGCTATTTTTGTTTCCTGTTATCACTGTGCGACAAATTGGGGTTCGAAACAAGCTTTGAGAATAACGTATGTAATCGGCGGGTTTGTAAAGGTTAAGGACCACTGGCATAAAGCAAACGTAGTCGAAGTTACCACAGCAAAAGGCATTTAGGCAACGCATAGCAATTCTTTGTTTTTGCTCGCGGCGCTGTTTTTCAATGTGACAACTGACTCACAGGTTCGGAGTTTGCCACTATTCGGCTCTTAACCATTTTACCGGCATTTCTTTTTGGAAGTAGTGTTTCAATGTATGAAGATTTGTTGTGCTGACGTCAGCTCTCATCAATGAACATGTGTGCCAGCCACGAATCGCTATCTTTGTCATCTGCGTTTCCTGCAGTATTTCGTACCACGTAGTTCCGGAAAGTTAAGCATCCTTATAGTGGAAGAGCTTTGAGTTCTTCATGAAAAACGCTGCCTAATCATATGACCTGATATGAAGTTTGTGTGCAAGATTTTTGATTATTGATGGGTGTCACGATTGATTTGGTGCGTTAGTTAAAATGGCTCGGAATAAAAATTGTTAGAATTTGTGTCTTTTAAAGATACATATCCGATGAAATAATTAGAACTTCGGGAAACATCGCTGTAAAGTAGTGCATCGCAAAGTTACCTTCCCCTTGTATTTTTCCGAAAGGATAAGTCTGAAGTGAGTCCAAAGAAATCTGACTCTCTTTCGCTTTGTTTTACGCTGTTGATTTGTTATTTACAGTGGCATCTGTGGTATTCGAAAGCGCGTTTTCATCCTGAATCTTCCTGATGGAGTTCAAGCTTCATGCGTAAGGGTTACTTGTAATACGCTATCGGCTTGTAAATAGACATGGTTAAATGTATCACTGTCTCGTGTAGAGGTCGACCGATCGATTAAAGCAATATCGAAGATTTGTGCTTTTCCCGAGCGCACCATTGTCTCTTGTCTTCGGTCATATTCTGCTGTTGTGCCTCGTTTGACAGTTTCGTTAAATTGTTTTTTAATTAATTGCACTAACAGAGGAGTATGACTGTCGTGTTTTGTTGTGTGCGACCTTTGCGGTATGGTCAAGATCTTTTTACTAATTGCTGTTCTGATGACCACGTTCATCACTCATGCAGTTCACAGGGAAACGGTTGCATTGCGATTTTGCGTGTGTCATTTCAGTTTCGCATGCGGCATGACCACTTCGGCATGACGTATTTCTGCAGAACTTGCGCATATCATATATCGTACTTCGGGTTCGTTCCACTAGGCGTTTGTCACTTCCACCTGTTTCGCACAGTTAACACAACAGTGATTTCGCGCAGGATTTCTTGAACGTACTGATGCCCGCACTGCCGCTTGCCATCGCCCAGGTGAAATCCACCGGCCCACTTCTTGCGAACCCAATCGCCGTCCAAACTAACGGCCGCAGATCTTCCACCAACGCCACTTTTCCGATTTCACTGCCATCCCCGACCGCTGAACCACCTGACGCCGCATCGCACCACACTGCCCTCCCTACTGCAATAACTGCCCACACTCTTCCCACCAGTCACCATGCTCTACCAGCCGCCAATCAACTGTCCGTCGATCACTTCACTTTACCTACTGCAGCGTCAAGTCAGGACGCAACATCCGTTGCCGTCGCTCCTGCGCATGTGAGTTGTGACTTCATGACTTGTTGCTGGCCATCAGAAGATTTACGTGGTTGACATGTGTTGTCGCAACATGAATTCGTTTTCATGCGCTGCGGCCTACATGCTTAACTCAAAGTATAGATCATCATGGCAAAGTCTTGATTTTGTGCTCTGGATTTGTTGCAGTTATTTGTTTCGAATTCTGAATCCATCTTTCGATTGTAGGTCATTCCACATGTGGTTGGGGCGTTTATTGAAGCC
>JGI24159J19872_10013512_pt1 | contig 10606 bp, 6 predicted proteins | sample Ectturendosymbi4_FD_19872 | JGI IMG/M metagenome (IMG submission 19872)
CTTATAGCTACTGCCTTATGAAAATGGTGATGTAATAGAAACATTTGAGAATGTGTTTATTTTTGTTTTTATCAAAAAAGAACAAACTGTTTGTGTTGCATAAACAAAAAACTTGGTCGGGCGTCTTTTAAAGTTTTTCTCAACCTAGGTTTGCATTTCCAAGTGCAAACTACATATTCACCCTAGTAACTACTTGATAATTATGATGCAGTTAAATTGAAGAACTGTACTAAAATAGTTTGTAAACGTAATTTTATGACAGTATCTCTATCAAAAAACAGCTCTAGGTTGTTTGAACTACAAAAACAAAATTTTTGAATGCATTTAGTGGCTGCGCTAGGATAAATTTACTGCAGAGTTAAAAAAGCTCTGTTGCCACAAATAAAAAATGAATGAGTCAACTTACAATGGCAGACACTGCTGTGTGTTCCTGGATGTCACAGCGTTCAAAATAATTCACATTTATTTAAAGTAGGCCTGCCTATAGGAAAGGAAGCGAGACATGGTGAGCCAATTAGCTGAAAGTTTTCATCAAGTAATATGTACAAGCATATTGCTTGCCCACCATCATCAGTTACAAATGGCAAGTGTAATTGTTGTCATAATAATTTCGAGTTACATTTGTTCAGTATTTTTTTCTTTCAAATGCTGTTGCACCAAAGGCTTAAATTTTTAAAGGCTATATTCAAATACAATGGCAGCTTCAAACAATTTTTTTGGCAGTAAGAAAAGCAATGATTTGTGATAACACTTTTTACAAAATGGCATATGCAAAAACATCAAACGAACCTGAGGACCACCCACACTAAATTTACCCAAAAAGTCTCATCAACCAGCTACAACTGGGAAATGTAGATCTGGAATATGCCAAGACTTGTCCTTATAGTGTAGCCAGAAAAAGGAACATATGGATGTACAGACAGTTTTCAAATTTTGTAATTTACCAAAGTGAATCAAAGCGGTTTACACATGCACCAAATCAGTGATAAACAAGCCCATGTTACCTATTGCAGAAATCCTGTTTTCCATGCCTGTGCAAATGTAACTGCCTTGTATCTGATATGCAGAAGGGGTAATCAGTATCACTTATTGCTGTGCTTTCAATGGAGTCTATGCATACCACATATCACAAAAACTGGCAATTGGCTATGGATCAGTTGAATCTATTCTTTCATTTCTTAAGGGGCAGATTCGAAGTCACATGCTTGCAATGTACAGTATGTTGGAGGTATTAATTTGGAGGCAATTGGTCCACACTAGGTTGATTTTATTATTAATTGTTAATAACTTCTCGCAGACATCACCAACACGAAATTGAATGGAGTTATCACATATTACCCAACACATGGTCTAGATACTACAAAATTATGCAGTGTTATGTAGTGTATGCCACTTTTTCCATGAATCTATGGTTTTTGAAGTTTTCAATTCCAAATATAACTTGTTTGTAGATGATTGGCTTCCAGCCACTAGATCTATTATGCAACTAATTGCACATGAAGATACAGCATTCTTTTCAGAACGAAAAATTCAACTGACCCAACAAGGCAACTTTTCAGTAGTTGTGGCTTCACCTGTCAGTTGTTTTGAGTATAAAACTCAAAATTAATTTTGTATGTGGGTGGATTACTTTTGTTCCTGATCCTTAACAAGTTTTGAAAACATGACGCAATAATGTACTGAGCAGGAATTTATCTTGCACAAGATTGTGCAAGACAATCTTGGCATAGTGTATGAAATGATGCAATATCTGCATAAGCTAAATGAAAAGCACATCAGTCCATCACCTTAAAATGATAAAATGAATGTATCCATAGCTGCTGAAACTTTCAGCCACTGATGGTAGGTTTCTTGTAAGTATTCAAATTCCATTTTTCAAATTTTAATGAAATGATGGTCCAGTTCCCCTTGGGGACCACAAGCAGAGGCATTCACTAGGTGGCTTCGCTGTATTCCACTGTTTAGTTGCAAACACAGAAAGCTGGTAGGTCAAAATAAAGTCAAAATTTATAAATCACAATTTAAAAATTTTAAGTTTTTAGGTCAAAAAATTGGTTTCCTTAGTTATAAGTCATGGTGCCAAGTATGTTTTAGCAAGAAAGATAAACCAATGCCCTTTACAATGTTACAAAAGGCTGTAGGCATGAATCACCACATGCCAGTTTATTTGCTGAAAATCCTGAAACCTAGATATTGCAAAATGTTAATCAGTTTTTGGTGCCATTATGAATGTNAATACTGATCAGAAGTCATTGGCTACCCACAACAAACTCAGTTGAATTTCTGTTTTTCAAATTGTGTTTCTTGCTTTACATTCATTATGGCTATTTTCCATTATAACATGCAGCTTTACATTAAAAAAAAAACTTGCAGTGGTTGTTTAAGGTGTCATGTCCTCAGTCTCTAAGTTAGGATGCCGAGCGACACGGAACATTGCAGTCTATCGAGATAAATTAGACAAGTCGATTTTAAGGAATATGATTTCGAAATTTTGGTAATTTATCTTCTTACAACTATTATTCCATATCAAGATTTTTGCATTGCCACATTTTATTTCATCTGGATAATCCGGTTTCGGTTGAAAGGGAAACGATATCCAATCCAACCAAATTTTGATAAATAGAAATACCCGGCCGGATTGGACAGCAAAATCGGGATCCTGTTCACCAAAAATGAGCGGACTGTGAAATTTTTCAGTCCGAGACCAATCCTGATCCGCAAAAATTAAATCCGATCAAGTCCTGATTCGCAAAATTGTTGAATATCATCAGTCCAATCCAGTCCTGATTCGCCCTTGTAAAACCATATTGTTTATTTTGCTTCATGAGGCAAAATATACACAGCCTTTGGTATTTTCAAAATTAAAAAGGCAGTGTCTATTTTTCCATTATGTGCAAAAGGATTGTTGGAGTTATTTTGCTATTAAGTGAAACCGACTGGTTAAATTGATCAAGCGCCAAGGATGATACACTTGGATTAGTGCATAGCCTTTGTCACATGACCTAAAACTCTGAACCTAACCCTAAACGTAAAACCTCAACCGAAAACCTAATCCCAAAACCTAAACCCAAAGCCTAAACCCAAATCCTAAACCCAAAACCTTAATCCAAAACCTAAACCCAAAATTAGACCCAAAACTCCAACTTCAACCCTCAACCCAAGCCCAAAACCTAATCCCTAAATGTAAACTCTAAACTGAAACCTAAACCTACACCATAAACCAGCTGTGCCCAATCAGCGACGTGCATACGGCCCAGTGGAAAATTTTGTGCAGCCCTGTAAGCTTTTTATTATTGTGTATGTACAATACAGTGATACCTTTCTTTATTTCGGCAGTCTTAAATTCGACATTTTCGCTGCGATGGTCTTTCGTCCCTGTTTCTCATGTACTACGCACTGGTAGATTTCCACGTGTCTTCTGACACCGTGGTGCAGAGCTGATTATTTGTTTTTTTTATTTCTACTCATGTGTTCCTCTGCACTAAACTGATTTCTAACAATATCATTTTGTTGTTCCAGTAGCACTAATCTTGCCCATAGCATCACAGTTTGGGAGTGTGTACGCACAATCGTTATCATAGCAGTTAATATTCAAATGGTCTCAGTAAGTTTTAAACTAAAATTTGGTTTGCTGCTGTAAAATGAAAATAAGTCATTCAATATGTGGCCCTCACGAAGTTAGTGATATAATTTTTGGCCTAGTAAGGCATTTTCGTTGGACATAGCTGCCCTACACGACAACCCTAAGCCCTAAAACCGAAACGTTTTGAAAAAGTACATAGAAAGCGCTCCCATCATGGGTGTAATGTCTACTAGCTAAGCCAAAGCAAATGTTGAAATTAGAACCACTGAAAACTCGCACAGCAGGCATTGACCTTAAACTCTCGACTACGTTCGCCTTGCTGCTAGTAATACGAACTCAACGTTATATATGGACAAAGGTGGATACAGTTCAAATAGCAAAGTAGTCCCTACAAAGCTTTTGCCATGGATGGCAAAATATGCACTACCGTTTATCAAATCTGTAAAATGGGATGACAACGAAAATTTTTGATATGGTTAGAATAATCACATTAAAACAACAAAATTTTTCTCAGTCCGATCCAGTCTTGATCCGCCAATTAAAAAAAATTGCAGTGCGATCCAGTCCTGATCCGGCCAAAATTGGCTTCAGTGCTGATCTAGTCTTCATTCGTGCTCATCTCTGCTATACACCACTGCTGGCAAGTGGAGGCAAGACTGAAGCCAATTTTAACTGGATTAGGACTGGATCGGCCTTCAATTTTTTTGAAAAGTGGCGGATCAGGCTGTATCAGACTGAGAAAATTTTTATTGTTAAATGTGATTATTCTAACCTTGTCGAAATTTTTAGGTAGTGTCTATTTTCCGTCAGCAGCACAAGTGGATATCTTGCCGTATGAACTTTATCCAGCTTTGTCCAGGTAGGCCTATAAGCAGAGTTCGTGACACTAGCAGTACGGTGACCCTGGTCATGTGGGAAGTGTCTATTCCTGCTGTGCAAGTGGTTGTGGGTTCGGTTCTCAGCATTGTTGGTTTGGGTTTGCTACAGCAGAGGTGAAATTTTTGATGGGAGCACTATTTGTTTTTTTCGAAAAGTTTGGATAGCCAGACACAAGTTAGCATTTTGGTTTGGTGTTTTAGATTAGGGTTCAGGGCAGTCGCTTTTAACAGGAAGGGCCAGCTTCCCCAAGCGGTATCAATAAATTTCTTGAGTCGCGAGCACTTACACGCCCTTCAACGTGAAAAGTGTGATGAATGAATTGACCATCACATCTGCTTTCAAATCTTGTTTGAAGTCCGGGGTGCTTGAAACAAAATACAATTATATAAGGGAGAGTTGTTGAAAGAAGTTGAAGAACCACTGGAGGTTAGGGTTTAGGTAAAGGTTTTTGGTCACGTGACAAGGATGATACGCTACTCCAAGCATATTGTCCTTGTCACAAGACCAAATTAACCAATCAAGTTCACCTCATTGCCATACAGCACCAACAGTGTTTTGGCTGCTGACTGATGGCAAAATAGATACTGCCGTTTTTGATTGTGACATGATTTAACAGATTTGATAAATTTTGGAGCTTCCAAAAAGGGCATTGTGTATTTTGCCTGATGATGCAAAAGCACTGCTGGAGCACTGCTATTTTTCCTTCAACCAATTGTGTTTGGCTAAAGGCAAAATAGATAAAGCAGCGCTTTTGCCCCATGAGGCAAATAGACACTATACAAAAATACATGGTTTTACGTTGGCGGGACAGGACTGGATTGGTGATTTTTCAAAAAATTTGCGGATCAGGATTGGATGGGATCCAATTTCATCATGTCAGGACTGGATCGGACTGAAAAGTTTCACAGTCCGGTCATCTATGCCGGCCACCTCTGCCACAAACGTCTGTCGTCTAAGGTCTAACAGAGATGAGCACGGATCGGATCAGGACAGGATCGGACTGAATCAGGACTGAAGCCAATTTTGGCCGGTGCAGGACTGGATCAGACTGGAATTTTTTTGAAAATTGGCTGCTCAGGACTGGATTGGACTGAGAAAATGTTTGTTGTTTTGATGTGATTATTCTGAAAATATCAAATATTTTAGTTGTGATCCTATTTCACAGGTTTGCTAAATGGTGGTGTATATTTTGCCATCACATGCAAAAACTTTCCTGGGACTATTTTGCAATTCGAACTGTATCCATTTTTGTTCACATGTAACGTTGAGTTCTAGCAGCAACGTAAACATAGTTGAGTGGTTAGGGGCTGGGCCTGCTGTTTGATTGTTCGTTGGCTCTGCTCTCACCATTTCCTTTGGGTTAGCTTGTAGAGGTAACACCTTTGATAAGAGTGCTTTTAATGTACTTTTCAAAAAGTTTAGGGTTTACCTTTAGGATTTAGGTTTACGGATTAGGTTTCGGGTTTAGGTTCAACTTTTAGGTTTTGAGTTTAGGTTTGAATTTTGGGTTTAGGTTCAAATTTTGGGCTTAGATTTTGGGTTTAGATTTTGGGTTTAGGTTTTGGGTTTAGGTTTTGGGTTTTGGTTTTGTGTGTAGGTTTTGTGTTTAGGTTTTGGTTTTGTAGGTTTTGGTTTTAGGCTTAAGGTTTTAGGTCATGTAACAAGGACCATACGCTAATCCAAGTGTATCATCCTTGTCACTTGAACAATCCAAGCAGTCGGATTCTCCTAATTGCAAAATAACTCCAGCAGTGCTTTTGCCTCTGATGCCAAATAGACACTTCCTTGTGAAAATTTGGAAATGCGCAAAGGCTGTGTATATCTGCCTGATGCGGCAAAAGCACTGCTGGAACTATTTTGCCTTCAACCAATCGTGTTTGGCTAAAGGTAAAATAGCTCCAGCAGTTCTTTTGCCTCATGAGGCAAAAAGATAAATGATTTTATTTTTGCGGATCAGGACTGGATTGGACTGGTGATTTTCAAAAATTTTGCGGATCAGGACCGGATTGGATTCAATTTTATTGGATCAGGACTGGACTCGGGGCAGGACTGGACTGAAAAATTTCGCAGATCGCTCATCTCTGTCGTCTGGTCTAGTGAACTGAATTGGTGTCCGACCGATGGAACATGTGTTGTGGTATGAAGTTGGGGGAACAACCTGACTTGCGTCTTGTTGGAATTGGTTTTTCAATACAGCAATCGCCCGGTTAAGATCGCAACTTGAATCTGAGCTTTTTATACGATCTTATGTGGTAGGTGCAAACTTAGCAGTTGTGCTTTTAACTGCATTAGCAAACAGATGCTGATCATTAGGGCTGATGTTTACAGACTGATTAATGTTTTGACTGATGCTAACTATTCTTTTTAGCAAGGCGTTTATACAGTAATAATAATAATGATATTTTATTGCGGACTCGTGGTCCATATCACAGACACAAGAGCACAACAGTAAGAGTACTACTCATATTATGCTATTCACTTCACAAACATTAAAACAATGTTAGGCAAAGCCAAGCGTTTGATGAGTCAAAGAGATTGGAATGAGACTCTTAAGTTCAGTTGTGTCGGCCAAATCATCCAACTGATCCAGTTAATGAAGCAAACATCGCACGGCAGTACCGGGTGAGGCTGCTGTGAGAAATGTCTGTGTGAAGCGAGAAGTCAGGTTACGTAAACGTTCTGCTCTAATGTCTGAAGACACACAAAAGCTTGTGCGTCTGTCTGCAGATTTACAGAGTTGAATGGTAAGGTATTTCTTTGGATTGATAAGTATATGCATTATTGAGCAAACAGACCCCTTTCACCTTCATTACAACAACCATTTTGAAAGCAAACAAAATTGCTGAACAATTATATCAAATTGTAAACTTAAGCAACGTAATGTTACGTGTTTAACATTTTTTTATGACAAGTTGTCACGTTTATTTGCTGTAAATACCAATAAATTGCTGAAAAAGTTGAATCCAGTTTTTTTCTTAATTTTGTCTGAACTTAACTGGAATGCGAACTTAAACAGGTACAAACTTAACTGGGATGTTACTGTACAAAAGATTGGGGACGTACAGCAAAAATCTATTTATTATTCCATTGTTTTGCTAATCAATCATAGCTTAGTTTGTTGCATAGCTTGTGAGTTCTTTCTTCTTAGTTCTTTGCCTTACGTTATTTTTCAAGCTTTTCTCTTGTTTCATTAAATATCAACCTTTGTGGAAAATAGTAAAAGCAGGGATTATTTTCTCTGATCTCAAACAATGACAAAAGATGCTGTAGCTTTGTCGTGGCCAGCTTGTGAGGAATCTTTGCCTGCTTGGCTCTGCTTTCATCTTTTGCGACATTTCAAACTTGTGCCTATCAGTCTTTCAATAGTTATAAGCCACGGTAGTGACGTACATGAATGAATTACTGAATACATTACCAGTTGAGTTTTGCAAGGTTTGAGTACAGTTAGCAGTAAAAAATTGAAGTTTTATGCTCTTGCTTCATGTTCCTAACAGTAGTTTGTGTGTCCTTTTTTTCAACTGTTGTTCAGTGTCAACATTTCACCAGTTTGTTTTCGTAACTAGTTTCTTGTAAAATAAGAGTATGTGATACAAAGTTACGCACAATCAAAATGCCGCCTTATATAACGTAGCTTTACCACTTTACAAGGCAGAGCCATAACATGGCAGCAGCAACGCTACAAGCATGATAACCACTAAGTCATTGAATTTACAAGACATGTAACTAGTCAGGGTTTACATACTTAGTTTTAGGATTTTAGAATAAATAATTCCCTAATGAATGCCTAAGTAGACAATTAGCTAATTAATTTGTGGTTTTGTGGCCATAAATTGTCAACCACTAATATCAGAAGTCTAATAAAAAGCTCAGAACATGAAAATTTTTGTCTAGTTTATTTTAAAAGAAAAGACAAAAAATGTTCCCCTTGTATTTCTTTCTTAGGCCTTGATGACATCATCCAAAAAGCCCTTGACGCTTACCTATGCATGACATCACCCTAAGAAAGTTCAACATCGCTATATGAGCGGGGTTCAACAGCTATGACACGAATGATTTATGGTCAGGTTATTAAAAGGCATTGATGGGGTTGTTCATTAATTGCAATCAAGGCTTGGGTTTTCATTGTTACGAGGCATTTAAAGTTGGTTAATATGGAAAGGTAAAGTTTTTTTAAAGCAATAAAAGTAACTGCAATGAACAAAATGCAATAATTGGGAATTATATCAGCATAGTTCAATCGACCAAAGAATATTGAATAGGCTAACCTACACAACCCTAAACCAGTAGTTAGCATATTACGTAAAACCCTAACACTAAACCTAAGCTAAAACTCTGAACTTAAAACCCTTAACCTGAAACTAAAGCAAAAACCTTAAAGCTGAACCTTAAAAGCTGAAAGTGTAAATGCCTGTTTACACTGAAGACGAGCCTGGAGTTGCCAGATGTAATGGTTTTTTTGTTTTGTTTCGTTGAGTAACTATGCACCATGTACAACTGGGTATAGCAAATCTTGGAAGCAATAAAACAAAAGAAAAGATTGCGCCTTGTTCCTGGCTCATCAGCATGAGTTAAGATGCTAAAATCCAAAACCTGAAATTACAACCCAAGCACTATGAGAAAAGTGTACCACAAACTCTAGCATAGTGCAGACATCACCGCCGAGACCACTCCTCTATATTGTATGCTCATTCTACTATGATATAAAGAAAGTCTGAACCTGTTTTCTGTTTGTGTGACTAAACCTAACTATGCACAACCATACACTGAATCATGTGGGTGTTGACTATTTAGCAGTTGACCTTGCATAGGGCTGCAGGCTACCTAGACACTTCTACTTTAAAATTAAACCTAGGAGACTTCCTGCTTCTTTAGACGGTTTGAACAGTGCTAGAGCTCTAGTGGTTGGAAAGTTATGACTTGAAAAAAGTTAAACCTGGCTTTGCTCCAGTCATATCATGCTGACCAATTGAGCTAGAGATCTGATGAACCCTTTAAAGATGTGAAAAGTCTTATAGTTTAGGTTTAAACAATTGGGAAGACTTGGATTTTGTTTTTTTGTGGGTGATGTCACAATAGGGATAGGTTTACATGCTTATGGCCGAGGTTGCCAGTCCTTGGCGTCAACCCAACAAGCCATTTTTTTGGTTCAAATATTTTTTGGAAACTTGGCTATGATCTGAGTCTTTAAAGTTCTTGATTGGCTTTTTAGAAGTTCTGGTAGCAAAATCATGGCTCAAAATCCAAACTTTTGGTTTGTTAATAAACTCCTGCAAAAGGTGTACTTGGACATTTTGGCCAAATGCCATATTTCAATCATCAGGTGATTCAGCTAAAGAGCTGTTCAAACCCTTAAAAGACTTGGAAAGGCTTCTAGCTTCGACTAAAAAGAATTAGGAAGTTGGATTTGAGTTCTTGCGGGTGACATTGTAAGGGTAGGTTTAGGATTGTTTTGGCTTACGTCATCAAGCCCTAGGGCCCAACTGCAAGGGCAAGTTTTTGTTTTTTATTGAAAAAACTAGGTAAAAATCTGCATCTTTACAGTCCTTGATTGGCTTTCTAGCATTTGTCGTTAACACTTCGAGAGCCAGCGTACGATATATTCGTGCTTCGGTTTCAGCCTAAAAAACAGCAGTTTTTGGTTGCCTTACCAACGCCCTAGCTCCTCCGCCGATTGCGCAAGAGAGCTGTTCAAGGGCTCAAACGAATTGGCCAGTCTAGTAGATTGGACTCGAAAAAAAATTTTTTGGTTGGGGGGTGTGGATTTTTTGTGAGTGATATATAGAAATCAGAAATTTATAAATCAATTTTGTACTGTGGACCTACATGTCAGTGGACAAGTGCAATTCTACCAGTCTGTGGTACATCTTCTTCATCGCAGGAGTCATTTCTTTCAATCCACCACTAGGCTGCCCTAGATCTGAGGGCAGGTGTTAAGCATCCATTCAATTGTCTCATCATCCTGCATTGTCACACCATGCAGACCATAGGTAGGTTGAAGGATTGGACATTGGAGGACAACATGGTCGACTGTCTCTTCTTTTGTGCCATACACAACTTGCACAAGGGGCCATATCCCATTTGAGTAAGCAGGAGCGGAAACATCCGACACTGGTACAGAGGCGGTTAAGGTGAACCCACACTTTT
>JGI24159J19872_10013513_pt1 | contig 10605 bp, 6 predicted proteins | sample Ectturendosymbi4_FD_19872 | JGI IMG/M metagenome (IMG submission 19872)
TGTGCAGTAGTCGTCGGCTTTTTTCCCTGGTTCGCGCTGGAACTCCACCCCCTCGTTACGTCGCGCACCATTGTTACATCACAATTGCGCCAAGCGTTTCTGCGCTGGGCGCGGTGACGTCTGTTAATCGTGGACTTTCCACGTCAAACCAGAGGTGGCCGGAGTGGGAGTCACTTTTTCCGACTCCGCTCCTGTTCCGAAATTTTTGAATCCGGAAATTTTTTTAATTTGAGAATCCGACTCCTGTTCAGACTCCGGCTACAATCATCGATCCAACCGAAATTTACTCCTGCAATTTACTTAAGATTACTTCCGAAATTGAAAAGTGACGGTTTTTCACGAATTCTTGACTCCGGTTGCGGATCCGAAAGAAAAACGCAGAATCTTGCCGGAGGCGACTCCGGTGTCGAGCGAAATTTCTGACCTCTGCGAAATTTCTGACCTGTTATTATTTTGCTTTGCAGAATAAAGAAAAAAAGGTCGGCAATTACTTTTTTGATGTGTGTTGTGTAAATTCAAACATTTTGGTTAGATGTCAGGTACCCACAACAAGCTAAAGTGCTGGAATAACTTTAACCACTGAAAAATTTTGGACTTAGTCTTTTCCCTCAAAATTTTTCCTTTTTCTCACCCTAACCCGACACACTTACCTAAAAACGAATCCCTAAAGCCCTAATCATCGGTTTTCTCAGTGTATTTGATATCTAGAATGCTGCCCTGCGCACTTGGCGTGAAGTCAAAAATTTCGCTTGGCACCAAATCCATGTCCACCTCTGCATCAAACCTCGGGTTCGTGGCGCTGGTTTGTCTTTCTGCGAATTGCCAGCGTGGTCTCGTGACCCTACCTTCCGATCTTCAGCGAGCGCGTCCGAACTGTGCCGAATTCCTGGCGCCGTCGCAGCGATAAAATTTCGAACGGTGTTGCCGATTTTGCTCGGCACCGGAGTCCTGCAGCATGAATGGATGCGTCAGAAAAATATATATTGCTCTTTATTTTGTTTTTATGGGGGGGTCTTGCAAACGGAATTGTTTTCCATGTGAACAGGGAAACACATCAAGATTTCAATTTTTGAAAAACTGATACCACCGTGACGTTTTTTGCCGCTTATCTGGCCTTGTAGTCCGTGCTGTACCAACATGCTGGAATCTGCCTCCCCCTACGTGATGCCAACAACGCTAAGTCGCGATTCGCCGCCACGTCCAGCACAATGCACTTCAGTGTTCGCGTCTTGGAAAAGGCGCGGCCAACACAAAGGAATTGCGTCGATGAAGCGCGGCGTTTGTATCCCACGCGCAAGTCATGCATTTACTGTAGTAGGCGTTACTACCGCGCGCAGGAAGGTGGAAGACGTTGCCTGCGCTACAGGCTTGTCCACAGCGCTCGCTTGCGTCATATACTGCTGTTGATTTGTAGACGGTGTTTCGCGGTACTTGCTCGCTTTCGTCGTTGTTCTCTGCCCTGGAAGCCGATGATTTATCAAAGCGTTTGTTGTGCTCGGTGCAATAAACGTGTAACAAAGTGCCTTCGCCAGGCAGAAATAAAATAAAACTTTTATTCGTAGCACAACTGGCTGCTGATGTGTTCGGATCGGATGCTGTACGAAAGCAGAGTAAGAATTCAGCCGTTTGATGAGTTGCAACTTTGACGGTGTAAAATTTCTAACGCCAACGACGTGTGCAGAAATCAGCAAAAATCAATTAGAATCATCCTTCGACGAGATAAAGCGAAAGTTTGACAAATCGTGGGAAGCCCAACCTACCTCCGCCGTATGCGACAAATTAAACGCGCACAACCAGTTACTGTTCTAGTGCAGCGATTATGAAAAGTGCTTCCGCTTTTAAAGTTTGCGCTACACATGGGGTTGACGCTTTTTCCATCTGTATCGTCGGGCACAGTAAACGTCACGCGACAAGCTGCAGGGGTCAGTCAGACATGGTTTCAAGGCCATGAGCCGCTAAGACGCTTCGCACTAATGCTACTAAGTCTGTGGAGCAATCTGCGACAATGCGACGAAAATCACGCCCGCGCGGCAAGTAACGTGGTCGCGTGCGTTGCGATTAAACGCAATAATGGAGCGAAACTACATTTTGTGAAGTAAAAAATTGACACTGCGTTTGTTGATGTTTTTGCAAGCGACATAAACGACAAGACTGCTTACGTGAATATTAAAACGAAAAAATACGCCAATATTTTGTGTATAGTGACATGTCAAGCTACAAACATCACGAACTACCTACTAAAAGCCTGTCGGCACTACACTCGGCAGTCCGATTATATTGCTGTCAGATTGAACATAGGCAGTGGCCAGGAACAGCGAAAGCTTTGTGAAGCGCTTTCAGCAAAATTTGGAAGAACGGCACAAGCAGTTAGTGAACATTGCAGCAGCTCAGAACCAGAAGGTTTACGACATGGTCGTTTTCCTGGCAAAACGACATTTCAAAGCAGACCTTCCAGTGAGATATGACGACAAAATCTTACAATTTCTTAGCTTTTCCGTAACAACGCGTTTATTGAATGAAACATGTTCTGCCGCAGTATGCAACAGAGACCAGATATATTCGGTAAGCCTTCACTGCAATAAGCAACAATAAAAAACAATGAGCACAGACAACTTGTACAAGCAGCAAAATAAATTAGCACGCTTACAGCCAAAGGTATAAGAAGAACAACATTACAGGTCTCGTACTCGTCGGCAAACCTCCTCAGTGAATGTGGAACAATTGGCCTCGCCGCCGAGGTCTCTCGTTCGCGACCTTTTCTCCTTGATGGCGGCGAAGCACGCTTGCTCGATGCGCGCTGCTTGCGTCATCAGTCCCAGATGACGCAACATCATGATGGCGGAAAGCAGCAGAGCGGTGGGGTTGGCGAGATCCTTTCCGGCAATGTCTGGCGCCGTGCCGTGGACGGACTCGAACAGGGCCGTTCCGTTGGCGCCGATATTGCCGCTGGGGGTCACGCCCAGACCGCCGATCAGGCCGGCACACAAATCGCTGAGGATGTCCCCGTACAGGTTGGGCATGACCAGCACATCAAATTGCGAGGGGTCTTGGACGATGTTCAAGCACACCGTGTCCAAATACATCTCGCTAAATTTGATGTCGCGGTTTTTTTCGGCCGTCTCGCGGCAGCATCGCAGGAAGAGGCCGTCGGTCATGCGCATGATGTTGGCCTTGTGCACGACAGTCACCATCTCGCGCTTGTTCTTCCGCGCGTAATCGAAAGCGAACTCGGCGACTTTTCGCGACGCGGCCTCGGTGATCAGCTTGATGCTCTGCACCACGCCGTCGACGATCGCGTGTTCGATTCCCGAGTACTCCCCTTCCGTGTTCTCGCGGATGGTGACCAAGTCGACGCCCTCGTACGGCGTCTTGTACCCTTCCAGCGATATGCAGGGGCGAACGTTCGCATACAAATCGAAGGTCTTGCGCAGAAGCAGGTTCATCGACGGGTGGCCGGCAGCGATGGGTGTGGCAAGCGGGCCCTTGAGCCCGACCTTGTTCTTGTTCACCGATTCCACGGCGTCGGGCGGAATCATCCACTTTCCGCCGGGGCCTTTGGTGGCCGTGACGTTCCGCTCCTCCCAAGCGATTGGGACATCAGCGGCGTCAAAAATCTGAACCACTGCATCTGAAATTTCGGGCCCGATTCCGTCGCCCGGAATCAGGGTGCACACATACTTCTTTTTATCCGCAGGCGAAGTACTTGTTGCGCTTGAAAATAACGATCTTCGACAGAGGAGCGGCAGCTGACGGGTGAGCGACTGCATGACGGTCGACCCCATTTCGTAATCTGAAGGTAGAGTAACAGCAAACCAGGCAAGACTGTGTACACTACACACGGCACGCAGCTGCTTTCACACAAACAAAACATAAGTTCAGTTTAGAATTCAGGGATGGGAAAGCTATTTCCTGTCACAGGCTGCATAAATTGTGGAATATATAGGGAAACAAAATGATGAAATAAGGAAGAAAACGATGAGGAGTGCAAGAGACTTTTTTGGCTTATTGTCCAAGTATCTACTTATCAGGAAGTTTTGTCTTGATGTGTGTTGCATTCTACCTTCAGTTAAGAAAATTATGACGCAGGTCAGGCCATATTAAACACTCATGTGGGTCACATTTGACCTGCATGCCACAAGTTCTCCACTCCTGGTTTTGGTGACCAGTGTCAGTTTTTGATGTGGAGCATTTTCCACATTTTTTTTTCTGTATTATTGCAATTTATGATGACTAGCACACTAGCATTTATGGCTTTGTAACCATGCACTACTAGAATGTCTCACTTCCCTTTTCTCATATAAAATAGACCATNGACTTCATTCAANACAGTCTCAACACAGCTGTTCATTTCAACTAAATGAGGAGCAATATGCTGAATAAACTGCATAGAATAACATTCCAAAGTTCATAGACATCGTTAAAAACAGTTACTACCAACCCTGGTGGTTGCAGATACTGTATGTCTCACATATTTCGAGCTGTTCTGGCCAAGCAACTTCTACAGATTGCAGGTTTATCACTTAAGGACACTATAACATATATGAAACCACTTTGTTCTGCATCAGCATTGACCACCTACAAAATGTCCTAATAATTTATCAGGAAGAGGCCAGTAAACTTGGTTTGAAGATGATCAGCTGGAGGAAAACCAACTCATGCATATTAAGTATGGCTCAGATCCAAGCTCAGTTCAGGTGGGAATGGATGAGATGAAGTTTGTCTGTATGCACTTGACGATCATTAACAATGCAGACTTCACACCAGAAGTTGACTGTCAACAACAACTGGTTGCAGGTGTCATAAAAGGCCACTTCGGCATCACAAAACAAAACTATAGTTATACAATCAGTTCTTGCTCTGGAGCTGATACACGGCTACTAAACAGCACTCTGGCTAAATACATTAACAGGTATTCGTTAATGTGGCAGCCTGGAGATGGCGCCACATGTAAATAAATGGTTGCCGGTAGATGGCGCCCATGAGTAACAAGTCACTGTGATAGTCACCACAAGCGAATTATTGTAATTCACTTATCCCTATATAATAAGCAACCTAGTATCAACAGAGTGATGTCGTCAGGGGAGCTCAATTGCTGCTGGTTTCCCTGTTAGTTTAATGCCTCGAATTACCATCTTTCTCTTGTGTTTGCCTCAGTAGTTCAAGGTGATGCAGATACCTGTAACAAATGGTGCCCAATAAGGGACCTGAGAGAAAGGCTATGAGCCCCTCACAGAGCAACATCCTCCGTTGAAGATCACCTTGAACCAAATGGTAAGGGTTGCACTTGTAAAAATGATAAAGTTGGTATGGATGATAAGAAATAAACTTCAAGTTAATGGAGAGGGAAGCGATGTGGTGGCCTGGGGATGGCACCACATGTAAATAACTGGTTGCTGGTAAATAGCGCCCATGAGTAACAAGTCACTGTGATAGTCACCAAAAGAAATTATTATAATTCACTTATACCTATATAATAATAGTGCAACCTGCTGTCTGGTTACTTTCCTGTAAGTTTATTGCCACAAATTACTATCTTTCTCTTGTGCTTGCCTCAGTAGTTCAAAGCGATGCAGTTAACTGTAACACTATACAATTAAAAACATTTGCTCTCTTAACTGTACCTCCAACAAGGAGCTTTGTCAAGTTACTAAGCAACTGCCCGTATCTTGTCTTGCAGCACAATGCCATGTGTGCTCATAATGTCATATCATATGTTTTTAAGAGCACCCAAATTAGGGCAATCTTGGAGTTTAATGCAAAACCCCACAGCTGGAAATGTTCTCAGTATGCATTTTGCACATGCTGGATGTATGCTGTCAAAAAGATCTAGACAGTCTAGACATGGAAGTTGACAATGCAGGGACCATGGCTCCAGACCACACTAATTGGAGAACCCTTCATTGAATGGCTGTAGGCAGGATGTCCTGCAGACCATCCAGCATGCAACATGATGATGTTGACAACATACTGTACTTCCAAATTGGCCTCTGACAACTTTGCAAAGTCACAATAAGTGCAACATAGGCTACTTCTATGTGGTATAACACAATATCTTCTACACAGAAACACTGTCTATCATCAAAAAGGAGTTGGCATCTAAAAAAGGTCATGTGCTAACGAGAGCTTTGGCACCAACAGAATATTATCAAAGTGCCACTGGTATATCAGACCACACTTTAGTAAATTATTGTTAGGAGCCAGAAGTACCTTTAATGTCAATGGCAAGAAAAAAAACTATTGCACAGAGATATTTAGAACAGATCGACAAACAAAACGTTTAAAACTTTCTCTGTCAAATTAGTAATGTAACCAGTTAAATACAAACAAGCTAACTGGTACAGTGGCTTGAGCAGTGAGCATGCCCCACTGAAGTTGGTGAGCTGGATTTGATTCCTCACTGGGTTTTACCAAACTTGAAAAACACAGCTTGTGGTCAGTTAAGCCTCGTGTTTGGCATTAACCTAGGGGTGCTATGGAAAGTTTTACATGCGGTGCTACCATTCACTTGCTAGCACAACAACCTTCACTGTTAAAGTACAGTAGCTACTTAGCTAAAGTTGTGATTAAACATAGATGGGCACCTACAGACCACATGTGACACTCCTACAAAGTGCGAAAACAAGCATAATAAAACTTGCTCTCTTAGCCATAATCAGAAATCACACCATCCAAAGACAACATTTAAGTCAATTTTATTTGGAAAAGCAGTAAGACTGACGTGCCTCAACCAAATGAAAGAAGATTACCTTAACAGCTTAAATGATCCAAAGAAGAAGTGATCCACTCAAACTTTCCTTTAAACTTGACAAATGACATGATAACAATGGCATCAAATTTGGAAGAAAGAATACGCCACTACAGTATATGCAAAAAAAGATGACCCACAGATTCGGGCTACATCTTTCAGCCACGTGCTGAGTGTAATCAGAGAGAAAAAAATATATAAATATGAAGGCAATGATTACCTGCAACTGACCTACCACAAATGGACAAAAACTAATGAACTACAAGCACCTTGCTTTTAAAGCAAAAAAAGAAGCAAATTGAAGATATGTCAGGGCCTTGCAAGCACTGTGCACTTTATGGTTGCCATGGAAAACACAACAAACCCATGGTACCATGTTGTTCACAAATCACAAAAAATAAAAACTTTACTGCTGAACCAAAACTTGACACGCACCAAATATGTTATATATTTGTGTAGTGACTTGTGTGATATGCCATGAACAGTATTTTGGCCAAACTATAGACAAATTTTCCACAAGATGTTCATCACACCACAGTAATTGGAATAAAACAGATTATAAAGATGACAAAGATGAATGGCCTTGCCATAGCACTATTCAATGTTCTATGACATCATCAATAAACCACCTATTCATGAAGCTTACACTGTTACTTTTGTAGAACAACCCAGTTTTCACTCTCTGGATACCTGTGAAGTTCAATGGTTTCACAAATGTGACACACAAATTAGGATTCAAAGCATGATCCTCGCTTGTGTAAAATAGTGCTTGCACCCTTTTGCATTGCTCTATTCCTTACTTTGACCTCTTTCAATACCCACTGAGATAGCAATGTCATTAACAACTGTCGCAGAATTAGCATTAACTTTAAATGCACTCCGTGTAGTTTGGCTGCCAACTTTATGAATGCAATCGTTATGCACTCTACCAATGTTCTATTTGAGTCATGATGGTGAGTTTCAGCCATATGTTGGTCTGTTTCATTGCTCAATAATTGGTGCCAGATAGTTTTGAAATTCCAGTGAAAGCAAATATTTGAAAAAGATGTATTTTCCAGTTTATTACTTGTTCCAGCTTGTGTACTGATTTCAGGGTTCCTATACAATTTTGGAATAAATTTACAGACTTTTTCAGGACCTTTTCCCAATTTTTTCTTGACTTAACTTTTCTGAATGACCTACCCAGGTTACATACAGGTACTATAATATTAACCATGATATAAGTAAAAGTATATCAATCTTGAACAAAATATTATGAAAATTTATGTCAAAAGATCAAGTCTGGAAAATTATTTGTGTTTCCCATACCAACATACCAAAAAAATTTTTCCCATACTTTTCCAGGCTGGAAAATGACAATTTTTTTTCCCATGCTTTTTCATACTTTTCTAGACTCTGTAGGAACCCTGAATAAATCACTTCATGTCAGTCTTGGGTTTGTTTGCTTTTTCTGCTCTAGCTTTGGCTTTTCAACATTTCACCCAGAAGCACTGCTTACAGATTTTAAAACTGAGGATGCATAGTCTTACATGAAATCAAAATTCTTATTTTTAAAAAGTTGAGGATGGATTCCAACCTGTCACCTTTGTGGAGACTAGGTACTTTAATTTTCCACAAACATGTTGTTTAAGCTGTATTTATCTCTCAGGTGGAGTCAACTCCATAATACTAAGTGTAAACACTATGACCATTTAGGTCAGTGACAAGTAAGCTTATGGCAAGCGCTACAGCTGCCATGGTTGCTTTACTGCACCCTGTAAAGCAAGAGCAGCCCTCTTGTCAAATTTTTCTCATGCCTAGGAACAAACAACTATAGAAACAGTCAAAATTATAACATGGATTATATAAATTTATGGCAGATTCAACCACAAGCTGAAGGACGGGTTATAAAGATCTTTCGTTCAACTGTTGTAAAATTAAAAAATGACACTGATGTTCTAGCCAACTGACAACAAGCTTTCATTAGGTTGAATGGCATAAAACAGGCAAGCTTTAGTGCCATTATTTGACAACAAATAGTTCTTCTCCCTCTTTTGTTGATCAGGTTATTGTCATCAATAAAGACCATTGTCCCCATTGTAGTTAATACTAGCCTATGAACCTGAACAGGGGAGGAATGAAAAGTTTCAAAATGAGCAAAGGGAGGAATGCATCAAAAAAGGTTGGGAACCACTGATGTACACCATGGGACAGGTATGATTACTGATGACAGTGCTGTACATGATATGTACACCATCCCTTGGGCCAACCTAGACTTCTTTAACTCTAAGCCAACCTACGTTAACTTTGGGCCTATTTAGATTTTTAAAATTCTTTTTAAAAACTTACAAATATTTGAGTTATTACCGTATACAAAAATTGCTGCACAAAAAAGTGGCTACGGAACTGCCTCACATGACATGGTTAAAATCATTGGCACAGCAGACCTTGAACGTATCCGCTACAGTCTAAGTATGTATGACGTTGGTGCCGCTGCAGTGACAAACTCAGCATTTTATTCGAATATTCAGCCCTCACCTTGGCGACTTTCTTTTTGGTAGTAGTAGTGGTTGCACGTTTCAATCCATCCCATGGGACTAGTTTTTCTTGACTTTCTTCAAAATTTTCCTAAAGTTTACATTTTTAGGAGTTAGGTTTACACTTACAGGTTAGGGTTAGCATTAGGTTTAGCAACCGTAACGCATAACGCTTAGGTCACGAGACACACGAAGTTTGAATGACAAAGTGACCCTTTTATTTGAGTTGTGTCAGGACAGGACAGGCGTATCCAAAATTGTCACTTCCAATGAAATTACACTTACAGTACGGTTAACCTTGGCCTGCCATACGCAATTCAAAGACCAAAAACTAGTTCCTTAACTCATGCTAAAAACAAAAAAATCATTTCCAAACATTGACAAATCTTTAACCTCGGCAAATGTCAAACGTTGCACTTGCTTGTGGTCTTCAATTTAGTACTTATTTGTTAGTAGTGACGAAAGCGAGAACAAAGCATCAGGGATGTATGCCTGACACCTGTGCGAAGCAGAGATAAGCGTCTGCGGAATGTCATTATCAGTGTTGCCACTCTGTTGTTACGGAAAAGTACCAAATTTCATGATAAAAAACACTAGATTCACAAAAACACACTATATTACAAAAGCAAATCTTTACAGGTGAAAATGCCCAGAAAATGCATTGCAATGCCAACCATAGACGTTGCGCAACTCATTGGAAACCAGAGGCAAAGAAAACGGGACATAGCAGCACCGCTTGTGTTTGTTTGAACAGGTCACTGAAACTTTTAGCAGATGACCAAATATCTTGTGTATTTAAGATTTATTTAGAATTTTTAGCAAATTACAATTGCACTAAATGAAAAGGTCTCAAATACCTGTACAATTACACAAAATTGAGCAATCAATTACATTAACCTCACTCATAAAAAACACTAGAACACTAGATGAAATGAAAAAAACACTAGATCTAGTGAAAAAACACCAGGAGTGGCACCACCGGTCATTATGTTACGAATGCGATCCAGATCCAGTCCTGAATTTTTGATAATTTTTTCAGCAAAATAGCACCATCATGCGCACATTGTGTGAAGTCAGAAATTTCGCTTGACAGCAGAGATGGTACCGGATCCGGAGTCGACTCCTGCGGGATTCTGCGTTTTTATTTCTGACCCGGAGTCAAAAATTGGGAAAAAACGGATCCGGATCCGGAGTCACTTTTCAATTTCGGCAGTAGCAGGAGTCTGTGTGGTCATTTCTTAAGTGAAAACATGGGTAAATTTCGGTTGGACTCAGGGGTTCCCAACCTTTTTTGCTGCTCGTACCCCTTTGTCAGGTCAGAGCATTCTTAGTACCCCCAAAAAA
>JGI24159J19872_10013514_pt1 | contig 10605 bp, 7 predicted proteins | sample Ectturendosymbi4_FD_19872 | JGI IMG/M metagenome (IMG submission 19872)
GATGTGATCTCAGGTCACTATATTTTGAGAGACCGTTGGAGGAATTTGAGAGACCGTTTTGGTCCCTCAAAGCACCTCAAGAAAACACTGCGAGCTTCTATGATAGAGTTTTCACCTGTTTGCATAATTCGTCGCTTCGCCTAATTCGTCACTTTTTTCTAATCCCCTTGAGGTGACAAATTAGACAAATTTTACTGTATATATATATAAACGCTCTTGCGTGCCTTTCAAATACAAGTGTACGATTAAAATATTACGATTGTCAGTCTAATCCAGTGGTTCTCAACCTTTTTGGTCCATGGACCATCTCATTAAAGAATATATCCGATGGACCACTTTGCTATGCTGACACCTCATGAACAACTGGTCGAAATTGTATTGCACAGAGGTGGTCTTACATAATTAATTGTACACTAAAGGTTATAATTTTCAGGAGCGTTTTATCAAGGATTTATGGAACTCCCTGTGGACCATTAGAAATTCCAGGTGGTCCACCTGGACCACTGGATTGGTCTCGTGGGCAGGCAACGTTAGCCTAGTCTTTCCGTTTTTTTCGGATAACAGCGTTTTGTCGAAATTGTTGATGTGATTCTCTTCAACGCAATTACCTGTCGCACCTGGCTGCTCTGCAACGATGCTCACGCGCCTGTCGATCCTTGCTTCCGTCAGGGAGTGCTCGAACTGCTCCCCGGATTCGGAAAACGACAAACCGGTCGAACGCGGCGGTCTTCAGGAAACGTCGGACGGCCGGAAGAAAATCACGCGAAAGAGAAAGCCGCCGGAAAAATTCACCAACACCGTTCACTGCGTGAGTTGCTGGTTTCCAAATTCAAAATATCTCGTGCTTGACTGTTCGGTTCGTTCCAAGTTGGCTGCTTGCGCCGAACGGTCTTCGCCGTACGGAAGTTTCCGCGTGCGTGAAAGCGCCGTTTAGCCTTTCGCGCGTAGTTTACGAGAAGTTTTCTCCCTGTGGCGTTGGGCTAATAACCGAAGCGTGGGAATGCTCGATTAAAAAGACATGCCATGGTAACCACCGCAGTTGCGCACAAAAATATTTCTGTTAAAAATTTCACAAAAAGTTGAAACCAAAATCGCCAAGTGTTAGTTGAAACGCACTAAAAACGTAACATAATGCCGCACACCTTTCAAAATAGGCGGGTTGACCAGGCGTGTCGTACGAGCAAAAATAATGCTTCAACCGGGTTTACATTCTTCGCAAATTTTCCGGAAAGAAATTCTGCGATCTGTGCACGCATCGAAAATTGATTTTGTGAAGAAAACTTACTGTCCAAAATTTCGTGAGCTCGGGCGCCTGCAAGGCACGGGGCCACCGGGGGGTCAACATTTCTCCCGACCACGCCACCGCTTGTCCCATGCGCACCCTGCTTTGCTGAAATTTCACACACGGTTCCATCTCGTGCCAGAGCACCTTACCGCGGAGGAGTCGACCGAGCGTGCGCAGGCCGGCCTGGAAGCGATGCCGTTGGGACCGGCGCGGGAAAGCCGGCCCTGGCCCCACAAAGCTCAACGTCAGCGGCCCCGGCGCGAAGAGCGTCGAGTGTGTGCGCCCGAGTGGCGGTGGCGACGCCTCAAACCAGGCAACAACGCCCTTTACTCCTCGAGCCGTACTGCTGCCCTCGGCCGACCAGGCACAAAACGTTGCCGGGGAAACCCCTTGTGCGGGTTTTCCGTCCGCTGAAAGAAAATCAGCTGCTAACGTGAAAGAAGCTTCCGATTCAAAGCGGAAAGCTGAAGCCGACCTGAAAGAAACCGCCGATAAAGCAACAACCGACTCAAAAACTTCAGGCGATGGACAAAACAGCGGAAAGTCGAACTCGTCTGTTGTCAGCGCAACCGCCTCGCAGATCCACATTTCCCCTGCAAGGTGCGTGCAAATCATTCGGCCTTCCGTTGCCATGGCCACCTCTCGACAGGTTACTGTCATGTTACCGCGGCAAATAAAGGCGGCCTCGCCGAAGGGCGCATCGCACCCACCCGCTCCTCCCAATCCGACGTCGCCCGCGAAGTGCGGCACTCACACGTCACCAGAGCAGCGCGTCACTGTGGATCTTTCCCCCAAGAAGATTATCGTTCACCAGCAGCTGCGCAAAGTGAGTCCCGTGATTTCCTCGCCCGCTCAAACGCATTCCCGCCCGTGTCCCGCACCGGCCTCGGTCAGTGCTGCACCCCTGGTCAGCTCAAGCGCACCCCCACCTGCCGGTCCGTCGGCATCATCATCAACTCCAAGCATTTTCGTTAAAACCGTCGCTGCCGAACAGAAAGTGGCCAGCCAAGTGAATCAGACGCGCTCTGAGCCTACTGGGACCAATGGCTCACCATGTGCGCAAGCTGACAATGCGTTGTCGGCGACGACGAGTGATGCGAAGGATCCTCTTCCCGATCCTTGACCAGGCCCGTAGCCACGGGTGGGGGCATTTGGGGGAAAGTTCCCCCAATTTTTTTTGTGCTCTGAAAAGCGTATTTTTTAAACGTATAATAAAAATACAACTCTTGACCCCCTAAAAAGTGTATTTTGCCCTCCCCCAAACCTGGATACGGGCCGGTCCTTGAGTCGTTCGCTCGAAGTGGATCAGACGTCGAGCGTCTGCTTTCTGTAAACCAGCACTGCCTGTTTGTGCAGCTCAAGCCGTTGAGCTGGCTGCTTGTTGTGCCTCGCAGTTTTGTAGAAATAAATTCATTCGGTAACGCTCATTAGCGAGCGATTCGAGGTCCACGACAATCCATCAGTGACTGTGACTTGAAGGTCTTTTCTTGCAGTTCGGAAACTTCGCGTCGTTACTGTCTTCGATCTGGCTTTGTCGAAATTTCACCTGATAACCGTCCGGTTTCGTAGCCGTGCGACGTCATCAGACATCACGTCACCTGCGCACGCGCCGCTTTATCTTCGCCGTGTTTGTGCCGATGTTTTTGCTGTTTCCCGCTTTTTTTCTGTTCATGGGTGTCGGAAGGAGGGTGCAAGTGAGCCAAGCCCCCTGGACTTTGAAATTTGATATTACCCTATTAACATTTTAGTGGATGATTGTTTTTTCTTGTTTTCGCGCTGGATGAAGTGAGATTCATCACATCAGAGGAGTACCGAGGTTAGACGGTGCAAGAAACAAGTTTTGCTCCCCCATATGCGAACATAAACTCTTTTTGGAATAAATGTACTGTATTGAGGACAGTACTTGCGACGTTATTGGGACCTTTCAGTGCCCCCTTTCCCCCCCTCGCTACGCCCCTGCCCCCATGGAAAAAACTTCCGACGCCCATGTTTCTGTTCCTAACACTTTAATGTGTGGGTGACGTAGCTTTGCACCTCCTTTGTTTTGACACTTGTCGCACTTGGTGGTCAGTACGATAGACTGCGCGTGACGTCGTGCACTGTGGACAAGGTGCGCGTCGACCTTTGACCGAGTTCATTTGCCTCAATATGTTCGGTGATCGACACCTGTGAGCGAATGCAGGCTGAGAAGGAGGCGGCGGCTGCTGCATTGAGTAAAACTAAGTTCGTTTAGAACGTTTCGTGTGATTTCTTTGCAGCGCGCATGAGCGTACGAAATAGGGATGCAATCGCAGCCCCCAAAGCTTTATATGGACCAGAAGTCTCAAACACGTGACCCGCGATGTTTTTTGAGAATTGTCAAATAATTAACATTAAGACAATTAGTTCATTCAACATGCTCGGCCAGCGTGAGAACAAGTTCCTTTAAACGAATGTAAAGACTGCTAGAAATTATTTGCCGATAACTCACCCTACCGTTTGCAGAAAATAAGATGTAAAAGCTGTAAGGTTCAGGTACCGTCATTGTTGCGTCAGCGTCTCAATGCAGCCCTCGGCTACTTTAAAGTCACATTTGACTCTCAGAGCAATTTGAGTTTGAGACTCCTTATATAGACGATTATTCGGGCAAAGGTTTCGGTACTTGAGCAGTATTTTTCGATACATAAAGCATTGAATTGGAACAAATTCTTTCAAATTTGCCTAAACATTCCCGTAACGTAGTGACTCCAACCTCTACTTACTTACGGACCGCTACGGACACCGGCCTTTGTGTTTGCTTAGTTGTTTATTATATGCTGGGGTGGATATTAGAATTTAGGTGCCTGAGGCAAACTCTCAGAAAGGGGGTCCTAGATTGCTATATCGAAACTTTAATCGCTGAAAGCAAGTTTAATTTTGCATATTGTTTGGGAATTTGCTTCCGCGTGAAAGTCCGTTTCACACTGTAATTCGTTTGAAGTCATTTGATTCTTAAAACAACAACACTAACTGTGTGCACATTAGTGTTTAGGGGCCCCTTTTGACACATAATTTGCTTTGTTTTGACAAACATATGACTTGCTTCAGAACTTATTAAATGTGGCTCGAGAGCAGACGTGGGCAATTAATTTGGCTCAGGAGCAACTTTGAGAAGGACGCCCTTAGCGGAGGGCCGTACGTCTAACTTGATCGTAAAATAAATAAATGAAACAAAAACAATAGTGGTACACACAAAAGGTTTGCGTAGAGATGGACAAAGCGATTACGATGGAAACAGAAGTATGTCTCGCTTCAACTTGCAATATTTTATTAAAAAGCCTAATCATTCTAAAGTAGGGGTGGGCAATTAATGGCACGCGAGCCACATGTGGCTGCCTCAGCACTGACATTTACTGTGATATGTTCGGGGAAACTCCAGATGTGAAGATTTTTCTTGCATGCTTTCGCGGGCCACATGTGGCTCGAGTGCCACTATTTGCCCACCTCTACTCTAGAATGAATTATTAAGCTTTTTATTGAAATATTGCAAAAATAAGGTGCGAAACTTAAAATGGGATCCCGAGTCGTTCGCCTCCCCTTAATAGCCATCCCCAATTATATGCATATAATTTATTCAGTCCAAGAATGCACAATTTTTCTGAATTTGCCATAGTACTTAAGCGAAGGTTTTTAAGTGAATGCTTTTACATTGGACTACTGTGCTTTGAAAATTAAAATATTTTACAGTTATTTGCAGCATTATGAGGCCAGATTGCAAGGTATTGCTTGATTGTACTTCAATCACATTGACTTGTTCTATAAGCTGCGTTACCTTTTTGGTGCTTCCGAAATTATTTGACCAGTGGTACAAAATCTAGGTTTTTGCCCTCAAGTCTTTGGTTTTCAATGCCTTTCAGGGTTTTTCGTCTGAAGATCTGGGGTTTTCAGGATTTAACTGCGTAGCAATGACTTAAGATAGAGCATGATTTACCATACTTCTCATTTCTAGTTTCATCTTTATCTTGTTTTTATCAAGGTGCCGGTACCTTAGTCTTGAGCATAACTGATGAACAGTGGCGTAACTGACGGGGGGCAAGCCGCCCCCTGGCAAGTTGAATGTAAAACCTGGCCCCCCTTTAGCTGACATTTTGATATCAGTAATGTTTTGGTTTTCAGCAAGTTGGTGTTTTTTGGGGTGTTTTCGCTTTTTTTTAGCCAGTATAGACATCCACGAAATTCCGGTTCGCTATCATTTCTTAACTTTTTCTGGGTGTTGGCTAGTGACCCCCCCTACGGTGGCCAATGTCCCCTTCAGCTAAGTTTCCCCCCCTGGCCCAAACCTCTAGCTACGCCACTGCTGATAAACAAGTAATTGACACCGTATGCGCTGTAAATATTACCTACCTAGGTGCAATGAGTTCAAGTGACAGAGTTACTAATGAAATAAGAACAAAGAAAAAGATTAAGTGGTGCACGCAGCATTTTCACAGTAGAGTGACTAAAAGATAGGCTACACATTTCAACGGTTAGGTCCAGGACACTGGGAATGAAGATGTAGTTATTGCAAATGCTACCAGATCACTGTCAGAAATGCAAACAAGCCCATCATGTTACTGGGATATAGTAATTCCGACAGACCCAAAAGTTCATTAACAAAGTTGCAGCATATATTCACTAGTGCGTTTTGCTACTTACAAATACCCAGATATGGTAGATAGATTCACGTGATTGTATGCCTACTTGGGACTTTCTGTTCAGACCTGAGTTATTTTGGGGGAAGTCTACATGGGATTGTTTAAAAAATCTGATTGGCAACCCTGTATTTGGCATCTATGCCCTAGCCATTGGGTAGTGTATTCAGAGTCTTCTTTGACAAATGTGGAAAATTATTTCAGATCTTCCAAATGTGGAAAAAAGTATCCATCTTTATCAATCTGCATTGTGTTTGTACTCTATGGACTTCGTGTCTGTTACAAACCCTTACAACCAAAAAAGTTCCTAAAAGGGTTAAGAACCACTGTACTAGATATAGCAATGATCAACTTAGTTGATGAACTAGAAGCATTAATTACTGTTTCTGTACTGGACTTGTTTTTGGTAATGAGATACGTAGCCTATACCCGTTTTTGATAAAAAGATACGTAGCCCATTATGTCCACCAGTTGCTATGTAGTTCCAGGTTTTACGTACTTTCGAAATTTAGTGTGCCTGATGTTAATCACATGGATGCCCACAAAAGTTCTTTACTTGTTCAAGTGTATTTTGCACTTAGGACCCCGCGTCACCTTAATCCGGCACTGCCTGACGCAGTGGGGTAAATCCGACATGAAATTCGCCATAAGCGGGCTGAAATCATCGCAGTGATGTATCCACATGTGAGAATAATCGCCCAGGTTACTAAAAAATTGAATTACAATATTGTCACTCCCGGAAATGCCCAATCCACTGCAAGTACTGCTGTTAAAAAATTCTCAGCAATCTGAAGTTAGTCGTGTTGTACGAAAGGAAAGTTGTGAAAACGGAAGTTTATTCCTTCTCACCTAAGTGCTTCAAAGCAAAAACTTAGGGTCCTGCGTAGCCCACGGTTACCTGTGCAGGGTTCAAGTAGAACAATTTCATTACAGGAATGGTAGAAACCACCTCAAATAGAACTGTATTACATCAATGGCCAAGACCATTAATACCTGAACCGACATTTCAATAAGAGGCGATTAATGCCTAGGCGAAATTTAGTCTCCGCCTCGTACGCATCACTCGTATTATGCGATCATTGGCTGCATGGGCGTCGGAAGGGGGGTAAAATCCTCTCTGGATTTCGAAATTTGACACTTTTCTATGAAGTTTCTAGCAAAAAAGGTTGTTTTTTCAATTGTGAGTGGAAAAAAAATAACTTCACCATTTTTGGCCGCCCTGGAAAAAATCCTTCCGACGCCCATGCTTACTGTGAAAAGATTTGTTTCGATAGGAAGTCGTTGTGGACCAGCGTTACTCTGAAACAGCACGCTAACTCGCACACTTCGTGAATCTCCGCGGACCCCTAGGTTAGTAGCACATGCAATGCGATCATCCCAACGTCTAAATCGAAGACGAGATGGTGTCACGTGAGGAACAAATTTCACCACGAACTTTGATGAGTCTTCTTTCATTACAGGACACAGGCGCGCAATTTCTAGTTTGTCGTTACTGTACAGCACAATATCGAGTCGGAGAGGCCATTTTATTTCAAGAAACAAGAGCGCATGTCCAACCATTTTTTTTCTTCTGCGCGACGACTGAAAAATCTTGTTTTGACAACGAAGGTCTTCTTGGGAAAAACACCCTTGCCCAGGACTTCGAAGTAACCCTGAAAAATAAACGAAAATAATGCAACTGTTTTTGAGAAGGTGGCAACATACTGAACATTGTTACACTGTCTGTGCACAAAATCGAAAAGTGCTACGCCATGAAAATCACGCAACACTCAACCATAATTTCGCAACGAATGCTGTTTGCTCAATTAGACACTGCACGCCTCATTGGTAGAGAGGCAACAGTAACACAATGAGCACATACGTGCCGTTGCCCTAATCGCAAAAAAGTACACTAAAAAGCGCTGTTTTGCCATGAAAATTACTACCACTTCTTTTATGAAATATGCATGAAATTACAAAAATATTTCCAGTCACGGGCGAAATCAGACGTTTTTTGGAGAATACTGTTGGTGCAAGTAATCTGACTACGGCTAATGTTATATTGCAAAAAAGTACTTTCTGCATGTGACTCCGCATTGGCAGATGACGTGAGGTGTGAGCGGTTTGTCCAAATGATCGCCATGAATTGCTCCCCTCGAAAATACTACAAGTTATAATCATTTTTCCCTCTCCTCGAAAATATCAGCTGGTTGCGGCCCTGGCAGCAACAGAACATCCGTATGAAAAGACTAGTCACCCCTAAGGCAACAGTCTTTCAGGAATAACTCCGAAACACTTGTTGCCAGTGGAAACGCCTAGATCAGTGGTTCTCAAATTTTTGTCATATTCCCTCCTGGCAAACAAACACTGTCGATTCCTCCCAACAAAAAGCACAAAAAATTCGCACTACCTACTGTGAAAAAATAGACGATTATGAACCAAACAGACTCTTTCATAGGTTCAGTCATTGCAGTTAAAGCAGCTTGTCCTTGCTTACTTTAGACCAGGGGTCGGGAACCTATGGCTCACGAGCCAGATGTGGCTCTTTTGATAACTGCATCTGGCTCGCTTGATATTTTCTTAACACGATTGTTACGGATGAAACCTTTTCTGTAATTTTCCTACAAAGCCATCAGCAACACCAGAAGTCGCATTAACAGTAAGAAGCATGTTATTAAAGACAAAATTCAGACATTTACATTGTTTAAAATTGTTGATTTTGCTTAAAAATGCACGCGTTAGTTAAATAACTTAGTTGCACTAGGTATTGAAAAGTATTATATGGCTCTCACGGAAATATAACTAAAAATATGTAGGTTTCATTACTCCCTTAGCCAAAAAGGTTCCTGACCCCTGCTTTAGACATTCCCTTCTAAACCAACCTCGTGCAGTTTTGTGTTGAATAAGCAATTTAAATTTGTAGTTTTTCATCCACAACTTTTCCTCCCCAATACCTACTTTAATGAGCTAAGTGGCACCCATTTGAGAAACACTGGTCTAGACTGAATGAAACGACCCTGGGTACGGCAATCTTCTGCAGTTGTACCGTGCAACAAAGCCAGTGAGCCGTACAATTTACATGACTACGCAAGTGTTGATAAATGATCGCGTGCGATAAATGCAAAACTAGCTTTCACACATGGACTTCCCTTCTACTACGAACACCTTGACATTCGACTGCGAAAGATCACAGGTCTTGGACAAATTATGGCAACAGTGGACTGGGAAATAGTATTGCAATGATTCCTGAACGTTAAACTTGCCTCAGGATTCAGTTGGGTATCGTGCGTCATGACAACGAAGGTGTTAAACAAGTCAGCAACAAGAACGTTCGTGAGAAATTACTTACAACACAACGAATCAGCCTTCCACAAAAACTTTGACAGGAAACTTAAACGCTATTTAATTCTGTGTTGAGAAGACTGGCATCCCTTAATAATTCTCAATAAATTAAAAATACACAGGGGTGTTACGCTCTCAGCTGGTGCATGCGTTCGCTTTCAATCCTGACAAATGACCAATTTTGAAGCGCTAAATCCAAGGAGCAAACAAATCGCGAGCCCACCAATAGACTACGCACCGATTTCACGACGACGTCGATCACTGGTGCAACATCTTTCCTGTCCTAGTATTGCTCTCTGGTGTGATCGCTATCAAATGTTCAGAGCCTCCGACGTTACCGAAATACCCAGGATGGCCTGTTCAAGACAAATAATTAATTACCCTCAAAGGTAATCAGTCTCACGGCTTAAAATTGCGCTCTTCATTCACTGCTGTAGCCAGTGGGGAAAACAGGTGGTAACGACCTGGAAGCCAATACACCCAAGGGCTATATTAGGTACCTAACCACCGTGAAAGCTACATACCGGTATTACCTAAATAACCATGGTTGCTTAAGAATTCAGTGTTATTATAGGCAAGTTTGTAAACCTTGGTTGGAATGGTCAGCTTTTATCTCCGACGAAACGCATGAATCCAAAATGTGCCAAAAGCTCCGTTCTATGGACTTTAGCTTTGAATGGAACTAGTAATCAAGTAGAACAAACCTATGACATAAACTACTGCTGGGTGCTCAAGTACAGTGTAACTTGATGAAGCAAAGAACCACTGTGCCAAGCCTCCAAATCCAATTTACGCAGCTATATTCCGAAAAGCCCAATTGCTCGATAATGCAGATACCTTAAACTGCAATTTCCCACGCTTGAGATTTAGTCACATGTTGGTTAATGCTCCGCCTTCTAAGAGTCCATGATAACATCTCAAGTTAGATGTATAACAATGCAGTTGAACAAAAACAATCAAGCTTTTGTAACACATTACATTCATTAACACAGATTAAGAAAAAGTCCGGACCAAGTATGATACTTTCAGCTGTCATCAGTTATTTCGAAGGTGTTCAGCGCAATTAAGACATAATATATTGTCTCTTTCGCAAGCAATACATATTGCATACTAATGTAAGCAACCACCGACGCCAAGCAATGCGCATGAAAAACAGTATTCTGAATTAAGATATCCATACTGGCGTGTTCGTGGATTGCCGGAAACGCCCAGCCACTAGCAACCAGAGCTGTGGAGCTGGAGCCCAAGCAATTTAGAACAGCTGGAGCCGGAAATTTTGGTTTCTGGTTCCATAGCCCCAGTTTGTGGGGAACCGAGTGATACAAATAACTCGATCGTTTTCAGTTTTCA
>JGI24159J19872_10013517_pt1 | contig 10604 bp, 3 predicted proteins | sample Ectturendosymbi4_FD_19872 | JGI IMG/M metagenome (IMG submission 19872)
ATGTTATTTCCTTTCACGCCAATCACTAGTATTTTATGTACAAACACGCCATTCACTAGTATGTTATTTCCTTTCACGCCAATCACTAGTATTTTATGTACTTACACGCCATTCACTAGTATGTTATTTATTTTTACGCAAGCGTTTATGGTATTGGAAACACCGGGTAAGAGCTGCTTATGACGATTTCGTTAGCTCCTTAAGATTTCGTTTACATTGCTGTTCACTTTTTTGTATGTTTGTTTTTTCTGCAGAAAAACCACTCTCAGCTGAACTTGAATCAGCCGCTGTATTTGGGAGGAGTGCCTGATTATTCCAATATGCCTCCCTCGTCAGGAATCACTGTAGGACTGGCGGGCGCTTTGCAAATGGTGATTTTTTCTTTTAGTCTGTTGCGCTTCGTTTCATGGAGAAGAATGGTGGTTTAGTTGCTAAAAATTTGCCAGGTATTTGGTGCGGTTCGGTTTGTATCGACTCAGCTGAATAATCTTAGTTCCTCCAAGTTATATTGACATGGCATCGCAATGAATATGTCAACGCGGCGTTTCGGTCATGAAGTCAAATTGATTGCGACTCTCCGGTATCTGACTTTGCAACCATATCGAGCGTCTGTGTAGCCTTGGGGTGCACAAACGTTTCGCTTTTGCCGGCCGCATTACGTTTATTGTGATGAATTTACGGCCATCAATGAGTTCTAGATATTTTTTGTTTTTTTGCATTGCTTCTGCTTCCCACATACTGAGCCTACCCTGCTTCCACACGTGTGTTTGGCCGTCTTTCCGCTAAGTATCCGCATACAGTAAAGTTTGTATCATTGCCCGGCCCCCATAACTTATGTTTTAAATTACAAGTGCACGGCCGCATGAATGCCAGTTGAAGGCCGTGTACTACCGCAGGTTGTGCGCCCCTGGTCTAGCCACTACATTACTACGAAGAAGCGCAGGTTCTTGATAAGAATATAGCAGAAATTCGACATATGTTGTCTGTTTCCTCTTTAAGATGTCTTCCCTTGGTAATGTATGCTCCAGTAACGTTGATGCGTGTGTTGTCAACGGAGTATCTCGTCTCTTCAGCAGAAAAGTTGTGGCTTGGTGATGGCGTGATGTCTTCCCGGATACTTCAGAAGCTCTTGTTGACATGAATTTCCGCTGTTTCCACAGGTGTCTGTCAGGCATGTTACATTGTCACAGTTATAACTCATTTTCTGATTTCACTCGTTTCAGTTCGAGGTGAACGGTCTGCGAATGCCCCTGACATTGGACAGCAGCAAGCGACATCACAATGTGCGCGCTTTCAATGGACACGCTTGCTTCCACAACCCGTGCCAGAACGGAGCCACATGTTTTCCACAGGCCGAGTCCTACACTTGCCAGTGCACGGCCGGCTACGCGGGAAAGCATTGCGACGCAAGTGAGTAATCCTGGAATGTCTAATTGTCCCAACAAGGAGGCCTTGGTGCAATTCTACATTTCTTCGCTTTACGCTGCGCTGCTTCACCCCGAATGTAATGATTCATCGGCTTTAGTTTCGTTTGTTCTTTAGAAACATTTGAAAGTGGCGTCAGCGATTGTTGTTGGGCTTTGTGTTGTAAAATGCGTCACAGAGATCATTCTAGGTTTCCTAACGCGTAATTCTTGAAGTATTTGTTTAACAGAACAGAAAGCTAATACGAACAAAAACATCCTTCAAGACCAGGGAGCCACTGCCGTGTACTTTGATGGGAAAACGAAAGCCAAGTACAGAAACGCCATTAAGGCTCGGTAAGTTATGACCACATTCCTTGGGCACTTCCTTTTCAGTTCAGTTGTAAATGCTTTGTAAACATGTTAATATTCTTAAGATGCACAGGAAATTGTGAGAGTTTGTTCAACCTTTATTATTAACATTGCGTGCATCGGATTCAGCGTTGGGATGAACCAGCTTACCAAGTATGTATTTCGTGAGTTGAAAGTGCATTTTTTTCTTGACTCGGGATTTGAACTCTTACCCTATATGTGTTTTTAATATTGCTATCGTTTTCTTCTCTTGCGGATATTTTGAACTGTTGCACCAATTTAGAAAAATAAATTGTTGTGATGCGTCAAAAGGCACTTAATTTCCCACATGAAAATAACGAAAAGGTTTCCCTTTCTTTGAAGTCTTTTCAGGAATTACGACAGGACGTAAGACATTCTTTGTGTTGGTGTGAATTGAATGATATTCATTTTAATGACTTGCCTGCTTCATCACGCATGTCACCACAATCGTCACAACTGCATCTTTTTTTCTATTCTTGTTTTCTATCATTACGCTTTTCTACTTATTAGGAACAATTTTCACATTTCATTTTTGTGACCAAAGCCGATTCGATACATCCCTGTTAAATTTAATGTATTCGAAAAGTTGTACGGGACTAATCAAAGCTACATATTGTTGTAAGTCGTTTTTTAGTTTTTGCCTTTTTTGTCTTTTGACTGCAAAGGTTTAATTGAAAATTAGGCGATGCCTTGTCGGTAGCACGGGTATAACTAGTGAAGATATAGCTGCAAGAGAACATGAGAATAAGTCAGTTTAGAGTAAATAGTAATTTAGCAGACTATAATATCGGTTTGTATGTGCGTGTAATTAACCTATATGACCAAGCGTAAAACGCGTGCGTTAGTGACACACGGTTGTCACGAAAAACTTTTTCTTGATCTTACCATTCTGTTAGACTGTTAGGTTTTCTATATGTGGGAGTATATTGTGGACTTGCAGCAAAATGTCTGCGCGATACTCGTCCGCTGACCACAAGCTTATATTGGTGTAATTAACTTTGTATCGTATCATCCCCATGCCGCTCCTCACGTGTAATCCATACGTCGTTTGCATGATCGCGTTGCACTGTGGCATCCGCGAGAGACATGCTTTTTGTCTAATCGACGCATACCGCGCGAGGTTTCGTTTTAACCAAAGGAACGTTGATATTTTAATCCTGTCTGCAGAAATCCTGTGAAGGATCGCAACTAACTATGTATTCAGTCTCCTCACTTGATTTTGTAACTAACATCTCGTAGTGACGTGCTTCAGTGAACTCCCCGGTCAGAGTTACCTATGACGCAACTTTGTAAAGATCGTTGTAGCTGTTGGAATATAATCGCTGCGGTCAGGCTTATCGGAAACCGTTTGCCGCGTCAACGTTTCTGTTGCGAAATCGCATTAGTGTTCGCATCAATTGAACGAAATTATCGTTATGATAAATTATGACAGCTTGAAATTTTTCTGTTGGGTGCATTTCAGAAGCCGTGCCTTGAGCCACAACGTTTACGAACTGGTGCTTCGGACTACAGCGGGTCACGGCTTGCTACTCATGGCTGGCAAGGCTGTAGGCAACAACGATTATCTCGCTGTAGCGATTAGTGACGGTCGAGTGCACCTGCGGTTTAATCTGGGTTCTGGGGCTGCTCACTTGGTATCCGAAGACCGAATCAACGACGGCACCATGGCTGTAATTAAAGTGGAAAGGTAAGACCAGCAGTTTGGTTCTGGTTTTGTTTCGCAAATGACCCGGAAGTTGCTGTCTGGACAGAAACTGTCCGTTGATTATTTGAACAACAAAACTTGAATGAGAAACTGCAAAGACCACAGCAATCTGTGAACATAGCTTGAAAATGCTCGGTCACCCTGAGAGTTACACGTGTGAAGGAATTGCGGCCCTGGGATTGAACATAACATAAGCATAGCGATTGCTAGCTGCGTTGGACAAATTGTCCCTAATGTAGCAATACAAGCAAGTCTTATTTCAGCGTTTGCCCTTCCCACGTTATTGCAGAACCAACCGTTCGTCTCAAAATTTCCTACTTTTGAAAAATAATCAATCAATGTCTGTGTGAATTGATGGCACGAATAGGTCGCGATTACGTCATACATACAAACAGTGGGTTGGGTTCGTTCGAGGGGATATTTTCGCAAAAGCTTAAGTATGTTTTCAACTATTTAATGCAGCAACGTTTTTAAAGCTGCTTCATTCAAATATTTTTGCGCTTGTGAGTCTTGAATAGGTGTTACTTGTTCAAGCAAGGTTTCAGGATATTCAGTGTTTGTCGAAAATGTATCGTTCTAACACATTGATACAGGTTTCATGGACAAAGCAATGTGTCAAAAATCTACATCTTTGTGCCAAGCTGCCCTCTTGCATAGATGACTCAACAAAAGCCTGACTTCGCCACTCAATACCGCAGACCATTAAGCCTGTCTTCCCATGCGGAAAATGTCATTGTTGATAGAAATGCAGTACAGAAGTAGCCGCGTAACGCCGGCGCAAGCAGAGATGGCGCCACTAACCACTTATAGCAATCCAAAGAGATTACAAACGAGTATAATGAAGCTGGACTGAACTTGCCAATAACACTTGCTTGCATCGCCACTTCAGAAATACTTCAACAATTTCGCATAAGAAATCTCATGAGTACGAGTCACAACTCTGAAATTCGAATCCCGAGTAATGCGCTTGAGTCACAACCAATTTTTTCTTTTGCTGTCAATTAATTCTTATTTCTTGTTTTACAGTAGTGTGTATGGCAAAGTAGAAGAATTTCGTTATGGCATACACAGAAAGAAAATTTCATTGTATCAAATTATATTCCCGCTGATTGTAACGAGCTGTCTGCGGGCGGCCATCTCCACTTGCTTGAAATGCTTGCGTCATGGGCCACACGACCACCAGTTAACGCCGAGCACGAAACCAGAAAGGCCGAAAGTACGGTTTTTCAAGTCTTCGGTATGGCAGCATGACTTCAGCTTTAGCGGCACGTGCACAATCTACTGCACCGTATAGCCGGTGTGTATACAGTAAAAGCGAGTAAATCGTTCAACAAAGTTGAAGTTGTTCCTAATTACTTCGAAAAACTCGTTAGTGACGTCGCATATCTGCGCATGTGCTTGGTGCTGTGTTCAGAAAGCGGAACTGAATCCTACTGCGTTGTTTAACAGAAAGTACAACAAAGCAACGCTGCAAGTCAACAATGGAATGCCGCAGACAGTAACATCGCCTGGACCAACCCGTAACCTGAATACGGATGGAGTGCTCTGGCTCGGTACGAAATGAGAACGAGATATGGCCTTCCAACATGCATAACAGGAATTTGCTTTTCGTAACGTTGTTCTGATAGATTGTTTTTCCTGGAATTTTCCAGCAGTATAAATGAGGCGGGTCTGTTTCTTAAATAGTCTCCTGTCAGATTGAAAACGATCGAGTCATTTTTATTGTGTTGTTGTAATATATCTGCAGTTGCTTATATTGCACTTGCGCATGATTGCCAGCGTTCACTGTGAAAGCACATGTAGACAGTGGCACGATTGAGCTTTGTTGCTCAGTGATCCTTGAGAAAAGAAATTATTCAGATTTTGACGAGTTTAAGGCGCTCCACCACGCGTTAGTACAATTTTAAAACCTTTTACCGCATGAGTGTAGTTTTTAATCTGCTTTTTCGCCAACGCAAGAAAACAAGTTGAACATTGTCTAGTTAGAGATGTTTGCGTTTATTTTAGAATGCTACAAGTTTGTTTGGGTCATTTGCGAAGCGATTTAACAAGACGTGCTTAAAGATACTGAGATGCTGCGGTGGTAGATATTAGCAGCTTTCATCTCGCAAGACCCGTGCTTTGCTTTTTCCCAGGCGGAGTGGATTACCAGCCCCGCGGTGCTGGTCTTTACAAGTCCTTCTTTCACCCTCTCGTCGGTTGCGTGTCATCTCTGAAGATCCACGCCGAGCCGGTCCGCATTCGCGAGGACGCTCTGAACGCGCCGCAGCTGCGGTCCTGTCTGCTTCGATAACCTCTCGCCTTCAGACCGCGCCAGGATCGATGTGCCGCCGTTTTCGCACCAGTGCCGACGGTCACGACCTGCGCGCAGCGAAATGCGTTCCTGTTGTAAAAATTGTTTTAGGAAAGTAATAATCCGTCATCTTGAAGTTTTCGGCGTCTCAACGGTTGTGTTGTTGATTTTCGGAGATGTTTTCAACGCTGCCGACCTTGCCGGTTCACGCGCGCACGTCTCTTCGCGCAAGGGCAGCGTCTCTGTGAAAGCTGTACCGCGTTGAATGGCCACCTGCTGTGTGGCCCTTTAACGCGCAATCAAATCAGCACTACTTTCTGTACTTTCATTGCCTGACCTCATGCGTTTATCTTCGTTTGTGGCTTCGCAGAATGAGTATCGATCAAAGAAATCCGTTGTTTTTCTCGTTTTATTTTCTTATTTTTTCGTCCTTCATTCGTTTCATCGTCATCATTGCACTTCACATTCACAGCGAAAAGTATGGAACTGGAAAACGAGTCACGCATCCCACATTCTGAAAATAACTGTGACGTTTGTTTCCAGCAACGGCACAGACCTTCCTCATTCCAAATTCACGTTTTTGTGGCCATTGCGGCTGCAGCGCACTACTCCAATGATCACGCACTGCTACTCGTTCGTTTGATAATATCAACTGACCGGGTAAAGCTTGCGTGCTTTCCCGCACAAGAAGGTCGTCATCATGGCGATAAACATCCTGGTACGCGCGCGTTCGATGTTTCGACTCGTTCGGCGCAAAGACTAACGTCAGGTACACATCGTGTTAATCTCGCCGCTGCACATTCGAAGATGTTTTCACGACTTCGTCGCAAGACCGTGCGTAGCGTAAGGAAAGTGTCACTTGAAGCACGAGCACAGTGCCGCGAGCTGAATTGCTCTGTTCAAGCGTTGAAACATTCGTGTTTCTGACACTAGTTGCCCAAAATCCATTCCACAGCATTCAAAAGTATTGACTTTTGGTTAAATCTGCGGATGACTAAAGAATGTTTCTGAAATACGTGGTTATTTCCATCCGTCCGTGTTGCTGTTTAATAAAACTTTGTATTTTGCCTCAGCTGCGGTTTTATAATTTTTAACTCTGGCAGTTGTGCTGTTTTGCGCCATGCGTTTTATCTGAGCGATTCATTTCTAATTTCCGTTTTGGCGAATCGCTCTCCAACGCGATTCGCGTTCTGGTGCTAGATGGCGTCACCAGCGCCATTAAACAATTTAGTGACGTCAAGCACGCTTTTTTACGACCGCTTTACTTGATGCAGAAGAATTTGCAGTTTCTTTATTCTGAAGCCAACTCCTTGCGGGACATTGACCGAAAAAACTCTCTTACGTTGCTTTGCCGTAAACTGATATTTTTAACGGTATGTGCGTTTATTTATTTTGCTCGAAGTCTGAAAGCTTTCGTTTGTAAGAAGTGAAGCAGCAGCATTGGACCCTTATGTTCTTGTCAAAAACGGTTGTACAGTGATCGCGTAGATCCTCCCCACTTCACCTGATCGTTGTAGCTCGAGTCTTTCACTTGCATAGACGTGAAACCACATTTTTAGTCCAAGATTTTTACCAGATAACCAAAGAATTTCGCATAAGAAATCTCATTTTTTAATCGTATGGCATTTGTCTATCTTTTTTACCAATTTTTAACATACGCACCCATAGTCTATCATATTTTTTCCGCAACAGTAATAAACAACCTCGATCATGCTTTTGATATATCCATTTGTTGATAATAAGAGCTTCGTGAAATTTTTGTCCATTTCAACGCGATTTTCAAATACACCGGGTGGGCAGTTAACCTCTATCCCCGCTAACTTTTAACTCTTGAATCAGTCTGCTGTTACTTGTATTTTTCATATCGGTCAGATTTGTCGGAAAGTTAGATTAATTGACAATGCTTGAAATGTTGTAGCAGTTCTTACCGACATGTTTTTTTCTTGATCGGTCGTTTTTTTTGGTCTCGTTTCTGTTTTACGCGTGTGTCTGTCTTTGTTTTGCTGTGAACCTTGCATGCGTCCGTGTTGAGTCTGCTTTGCGGTAGCCGTCGTTGGCGTTGTGGTTTATATCACGTCACGATTTTCAGCATATCGTTCTAACGAAATAGTTATCACTTGTATGTCGTACTCTGTGCTTCGTGACTGCAGGCCTGGTCGGAAAAGCGTAGCAAGCTTTGAAATCGTTGTTCGGCAGGCGGCTGTTCGGGTTATACGTTGTTTCTGGTTACTTTCAGCGGAAATTATTTCAAGCCTTGGTTTTAAGGTTTTACAGCTGGCCAGTGGGCATTGATACGTTTAAGACCAAATTCCAGCTCGTTCAAAACATTTTAGTTGCAAACTACGAGCCTATTATGGGTCCTTGCGCGAAAAAATTAATACTTTTGTAATTAATTAGCCAAATTTGCAAATGCTGTGTTGTGAATTAAATATAAATTTTTAGATTGTATTATTCCCTGCCCAATCATAAAGCCCAATGAAAGACTTTCTGGCGACGTTTTTGCTGAAATTTTTTTTGCAAGTTGAACTAGTAAAATAGTGAAATAAGAAAAAACAAAAATCAGGTATTTTGTTGTGAAGGCCATTCGGCCTCGCGATGCGTGTAACAGTGATGTTATATTTCACTGCCGTTTAGAGTAAACTTTCTGAGAACACTGGCATTTTATGACAAAAACTACTCGAGATGCGCCCGAAACTACAATGAAAAGAATCAGACCCGCCCGTTTGTGTTCGACTTAGCTCAGTTGAAACATAAAGCAAGTGTAGTTTTCTTCATGGTTTTATTAATTTAAATTTCATCACTATATCAACTTCACTGCGACATTAACATCAATGCGAAATTGCTATAATAATCAGGAGTAATAACACGAGTTCAGTAGTTTCAACACAGGAAGTAACCAAAGCCACTTTTTATTTTTGACAGGCATTAAACCATTTTATAGATTCCAGTGGGAATCTCTTCACCAGTGGGTTCAAGTTGCTTATCAGGCAGTGGCCTTCAACAGACTGAGGTTCAGTCGCAGATTGCGCTGGTTTTGTGCCCAAGAGTGCTCCTGTTACATCTTTTCGAATACTCTGTTTATTTTATTATAATCTTATATCACTATTGGTTGTCTTCATAAAGCTGCCCTCACGAAGGAGCAGCCTCATCTTATAAAATATTACTCTCCCCGTGGTTACATTCGTAGGGCTGTCCTCTCACTTCAGATGACCTCTTTCGCTCTAGGTTGCCCTCTCTCACTCAGACGAATTCCTCTCTTACTTGGAGGCACTGTCTCTCACTCCGAAATGCCCTCGCTCGCTCTAAGAGCGAGTTTTCATTGGTCGAAATGTGTCACGTCATGTATTATCTTCGGAGCGTGTTTTTGCACGTTACAAACGTAATGTTATTTGATCTGTTTTAGTTTTAAGTTATAATTTACACCAAAATAGTAAAGGATTTGCCTATTGGGTGTTGATCATCAATAACAATGCATAACACACACAAATGACATTTAAATTCATCACAGTCAATTCTGACTTCATAATATCCAGTCCGGATTGAGAAATAACCTCAATCTTCAAATTGTTCTATCCTTATACGTTTATTGGGAAGTCCATTGTTCATTGTCTGTGAAGTCTTGGTTTCCCAACATTCCAATCATTACCGTGTATCGAAAGTAGTGACAAACTTATTGGTCGTTTCCTTGACTTGTTTTCAGAATCAATGTCACTTATCAGGTGAATGCCTGTTTCATGTTGAGATTGCGAGGCGATCTCAACATGTGCCATAACGTCGAAATCTTAGAAATCACCATTAGGGGACATCTGTGAGCATTTGGGCTGCTACGGCACTGACTATCGCTATTTGCTGAATATAATAGCGGCGTTATCCCTCCCGCTACTAAACAAAAGTAGTAGTGTTGCGATCGGAAATCCCGAGCGGCATGTGCGCAAAGCTTCGCACTGTGGCAGCAAGCAACAATAGAGATCACCCAACGAGATCACTCTATTATTGCTTGTTCGCGCCACATATATATAGTGTTTTTCTTCACACACATCCCGTTTGTGGTGAATCCCATATTTAACGCAACGCCACCGGAGAGGTTGCAACAGTAGCGAGCTACCGTTACTTTTGGTGCATTTAAAATTGGTGCTGTGTTGCAGAAGCAGGGTTTTTTTTCATTTGTTTATGTCCAGGAACGAAGTCCATAGTATGAACACACACACCCTGCAGAACGCAGGTCGACAAAAACAGAACGTAGTACAAGGCATTTAAGCCGGCGGAATCAGGGTTACCGACACGTTTTGCAACTGCATTGAAGACAGAACCACTGGGTTACAGACACATTCTTAACACTATTGTTAGCTAGCACGTAACACCTGTTACAAAACTACTGCGGAGTTGGGCGCAAATTCCCAAATTGGTCGAGTCTAGGTAAAATGCGAAAGCATTGTGGCATGACACGCCATCTATGAAACAGATACTGCAAAGTTCTAAAACAGTCTAACCTTGAAATGTTTTTTTTAAGTTATCAATTGTTGTAGGAACTTCCTTACAACAAAATGATTTCAATAAAGAAATCCACAAAGACAAAGCATACGAAACCATAGACAATGCATATGAGGACTTAAGCATTGAAATGCCTAAAGCACAAACCTTGTGAAACGACAAGAACGACCTTTGGACCTGGATGATGTGAAAACATTACAACAATGATGTAATGAAACAGCTGAGAAAGTTATGGACGAAGAAAATAACCAAATATGGACATAAATTAGAACATAACCAATTATGGACACACAAAAGCTGACACAAACTAGAATAAAGA
>JGI24159J19872_10013518_pt1 | contig 10603 bp, 7 predicted proteins | sample Ectturendosymbi4_FD_19872 | JGI IMG/M metagenome (IMG submission 19872)
AAACTAGTTTCCTTGTGCAAATAAATTATTGCGACTGATTCGCTTGATGTATGGTCACTGCGGTGGCTTTGCTATTATTGCTAAATGCAAATGTTAAGAAAAATTTGCACGAAATCTGAATCAAGCTTATCTTTCAGTTGTGAAAACACTGTTATCGAAGGAGCAAACCTGAGGCCGGTCAAAGCAGTGCATCGCGATGAACGTTTTATTTCATTAACGCAAATTTACACGCAACATGGTCAATATCCATAATCAACTAACTGCACTATTCCGTTTTGGCACAAGCTTAGCAGTGATTGCTTAATAAACTCTTCTACAGGTCCGTGGCCACGGGCGACATTCGGGGGCAGTGCCCCCCAAATCTTTTTGTGCCCAGAAAAATTCGTTTAAACATACACAGCCCCGTAACCAGGGGGCGCAGGGGGGCGAATCCCCCCTAGAATATTTTTCGCCCCCTGTGAAAAAATGTGTTGGACATAATTAAAAAATATCGGACATAGTTCAAAAATTTGGGCCCCTCTCGGAAAACTCTTCGCCCCTCCTGATGTCCCAAGCTGGTTACGGATCTGAACATATAACAAAAACAAAAACTTTTCCCTCTTAAAAATGTTGCTTGCACCCCCAAACCTTAAACCCGGCTGCGGGCCTGCTCTTCTGACTACACAATTAACTCCATCTGGCTGTCTGAACAGCACGCTGCGCAAATGCCCATCTTTAGTCGTAACCACCAAACGTATCTTGATTCTATGCAGTACAACGTACGAGAAGACTACCTGGGCTAGACATAATACATTTTTCACAACAATCATGACATAAAATACGTTGGTCAATGTGAAATTCCGACTTCTGGTCGTATACAATTAGACATGATGGTTAACTGCACGTTCAACACTTCAAGTAATGAGTGCTAACCAGGTGGACTTGGGGTTGGGGGCCCAAAGCAAGGCTGTAAAGAGGCTCTGATGACGACATCATACTCAGCCAACCGTGATAAGGCCTTTTGATCAATCCTAGGAAGGGGATATGCTGGCCACCCAAGGATATGTTCCCATGAGACTACGCCATGACTGATACAATAGAAAATGCAAAAGGGTATTCATGATGATACACAACTTTGAAAACACTTAAGGTTGGGAAAACAAAGCTAACAACGCATAAAAGGTAAGCGATAGCAAACTTATCGTCCAAACTTGTCTAGTTTCATAGTTGCTGTTGGGGAGCCATTTTGAAAGCAGCGTACTTACACATTGCAGTTGCTATTGGAGGCCCTATTGAAAGCAGAGTACTTGTGCATTGCATTTGGTGTTCGGGGCCCTTTCGAAAGCAGGGTATATTTACACATGGCAGTCGCTGCTGAGGGCCCTTTGAAAGCAGAATACTTACGCATTGCAGCCAGGCTTGTAACTTGGAGGTCTCAGGGGGGAGAAGCCTCCCTAGAAAATGTTGTACCTCTGGAAAGTTGTGTTCGACATGGTTTTAAAATATTGGACATAGTTTGAAAAATTTGGAACCCTCTCAGAAAACTCTTCGACTCCCCCGGTATCCAAAGCGGGTTACGCACCTGATGACAGTTGCAGTTGTGGGTCCCTTCAAAAGCAGAATTCGTACACGTTGCCATTGCTACTGGGGGCATGGGCGCCGGAAAGGGGGGCAGGAAGGGCCTTGGCCCCNTGGATTATGAAAATTTCAGCAAAAAAGATTGGTTTCTTAGTTTCGAGTGGGAAAAAAAATTGCACCACTTTTGGCCCCCCCCTGGAAAAATTTGGGAAAAATCCCCTGGGGGCCCCCCTGAAAGTAAATATATAAATAATACATACAACCGCGCAATTGACCCTCTCCAGAAGTTTTAACAAACATGCACAACATCAAGTTACAATCATTTTGTGCCCACAACCGAAAATATCAGCTTGTTGCGAATCTGCATACAAGAAGCCAAAAACTTTTCGTTCAAAATGAAAAGTCAAACTCACCAACTGCTTCAACTCTTCTTTCTTGAAATGACGTAAATGACAGAAGTATCAGGAGAATTAGTGACGTCAGATGCAAGGCAAACATTTTTGTTGCTATGGTAACACTGTGACAAATTTGATATTAGTAAAAATTCAAAAAGCAATACCTGCAAAAGGAAAATGCTTTTTTGTTTTCAATTTTTATTCATTTGTGTATCCCAGACTCAATTTCCACAACTCAGGGATACTAACGGAACACAAAACGTACAGGAACATTTGCCCACAACCCAACACGGAGAAAGCAACATTGCATGTATAAACAAAGCATTGATACATACTTGCAAGCAATATTACAGTAAAATAGAGTTAACATTGAAACAAACGCAAAAGAGGAGGTCGTTGATATGGGCGAAGAAATAAACATGAACAAATAAATGCGCCCCTCTCATCATTAAAGATTTATGTTGAATAATGGATGAAAACAGTACTTGCGTGTTTCCTTTAAGTGTGGTTCACTGGTTTAAATGTTGATATGACGCACAATAAGGAGTCAAACTGTTAGGAAAAACTGGGAAAATAGGTCTATTAGTAAAAACAGCCTAAGTTAATTGAAAAAAAACGCTTCAAACATGAACCGATTCTGCGATCAACAGAACAAAAATTTCCAGAAAAAATTCCTCACCAAGGGCGTTGGTTTGACCGTTTAGAGCGAAGCCGTCGCCGGCGTATATTAAGTACTTATTGCTCTGTTCATGGGCGTCGGAAGGATGTTTTCCAGGGGGACCAATAGTGGATTCTCCAGGGGTAGTCAAAAGCATTTTTCCAGGGGCTCCAACAGTGCTGAAATTTTTTCATTTTGCCCCTTGAAACAAAGAGAATATTTTTTGCCAAAGACGTAATATAAAAATATCAAATTTTAACAACCAGGTTGACCTTGGCCCACTTCTTCTCCCTCCTCTTCCGACGACCATGACTATGTCCTGGATCACATTTGTCGAACATAACTTCAAATATCTATCCTGGATTTTCTTCTGTTCAGTTTTGCTTCTTTGCATCTATCCGAAGTTTTACTTTGCTTGAAGGAAAATTCATTTTCATTATTTTTTGTAAGTACTTAGCAAGTTGGCGAGCTCCCAACGCCAACTGGCGTTTTTTTAATTTTAGCGAGTATCTTTATGTTGGTTTCCAACAAAAACCGCCCAATTTTTCAGCTAATTATCCAACAATTTCGTTGCACTCCTAGCAGAGTAAGAACTACCAACGACTTGCAAGTTTATACTTGGTCATGACTTGCGATCGGGTGTGAACTGTTGTGCATTGGTTCTGTGATTAAACGACGATAATCAATAACTGCACAAACTCGTTTGCTGCACCTTGTTCGTTCACACTGCGATACCATCAGCAACAACGTTTAACACGAACCCCAAGTTCTCAAGTAACAACAGAGATCACTCGCTAAGAACACTCTTTTTGCTGCATGGTCTTCCTGTGTAGTTCGAGGTTTTAGTAATCTTCCTGTTCGCAGGGGGTGGACTGCGCCATTCCTCACAGTGTTATTGCATGTGCATACGACACGTCCATCGTCACCACAATCTTAACTCTACATCAGTTCATGTCACAATTCAAGGTAAGGCCCAAGCAACATTTGCCCGCATTTAGATGTCAAGATAATTTGTTGGACCGTTTTGATTTTTGGATGAAAAGAAAACAAGTGGCCAAACGAATCGTAACAAAAAGTTTGTTTCTTTTCAATACACGTTTTTATTTTTGCCAGCTAACACCTCGATTGGTTAATCAGCAGACGAGTTTATCGGTATGTCGTTTCCTGTATGAGGATATTTTGGGATTTCAACGATGTTCGTAATTCGTAACAAGCAGTGACGGATTTGCGTATAGGCCAAATAGGCAACGGCCTAGGGCCCCGCGCTACTCTTCCTATGACGACTCATCCTTAACTTTAAAATTGCGAAACAGCGCAGAGGTATTGTTTCACAATTTACCTTGAAACGATCGAAAATACAAACGTCAAGACTCTTATCAATACGGAAAAACACGACAATATTGTTTGCTACGCAATATAAGAATGGCACTACTGCTATTCATCGGAGTTCTGTAGTGTCTGGAGGTCTTGAGTTGTTGTGAGCTTTTTTTCAAATGGTAATCTGATCGAGAACTAGACGATATCTTTGAGGGCGGCAACACGATCCCGCATGAAAGTGTATATATCCAAAAAAACAGCTTACAAAAAACGCTAGAAATCACGGAAATTTAACTTCTGAACTGCACGAAAGAGCCATAAATTCCAGAAAAGATCGCATACCATTTGTTTCTTGAGAAGAATGTAGGAAAGACTTTAATTTCTGTTGAAGATCTAAGCAATCATAGAACCAATATCGGCACCACAAAATAGAGATTTGTGAGAAGGCACTGCACATAAGAGGGGCCTATTTTCACGCTTTTCAGACAAACGGCCAAATAGGTCTCACCTACGTGGGGCCCCAAAAGCTAAGATGGCCTAGGGCCCCGCACTCCCTAAATCCCGTCCCTGGTAACAACCAAGATATACCCATTGAGTAACTCATTGGAAATATGCTGCTTTTTTCCAATAGGACCAATCAATTGTTCAAATACCAGCTTAGAATAATTCAAGGCTGTGTGTGTGTGTGCTTGGTAATCTTTAATGAATGAGTGTTATGGTACTTAATACTGGCAAAATGCTTGAAGTTTCTGGTAGCAAAAGAAATCAATGAGGTTAGGAAATACAGTAGAGTAGCAAAGAAAGGAGCTGAGGAACCATCTGTTGGGACATAGTCGAGCATCAGAACTCCTTCAGTGAACTTGAAACCCAGGTGGTTGACCCCTATTCCCATTCGCCCCCTGCCCCTGAAACATCCACATAACCCATGCGTGAATGTTTGATAAACAAGCAAGTTTTGCTTTCATTTTGTATTTGAGATAACCGATGTTTTTATTGTTAGAAACTGTGCAAAGTTAGCCTGGCGGAGCTAGGGGTGTGAGAAATGCATCATGTTTGTACAGCGGATCATGTACTTTGGCTCCGGATGTTGACATACATGAAGTCGTGTCTCACTGGCAGGAACAGCAGCTGCTTGCATTCAGTGGGCGACCGTTGCGAAATGTGAAAATATGTTACGTCACAAAGCATCAAGTTTGTTTCGAAAAGTGTGGTCTTCGAAACACGCTCATCGTGATCAACATCAACTTTCAGAGGTGCTCTGTTTTCGCGCTTCGGAAGTTGACGCAGGAAGGTCGTGCGTCATCGGTGTCGTAGCGAGTGGGAGACCAGGGGAGCATGCCCCCCAAAATTTTTAGTATATTTGGTCATTTTGTGCTTTGAGAGACGGTATCCCAAATAAAATACAGCTGTTCTCCTGAAATCAAGTACTTTAGCCACAACAAAAGTATTTTGACCCCTACCATTTTGGGCTGGCTCCGCCACTGGCGTTGTTGGTGTGGACATCTCATCTAAACAACTTGACGCACTGCGCGGTTGATGAATTGTTTTACTTTCAGTTTTTACTGTTTCATGGTGCAACACCATGTGCTTTAGTTCGAACTGGCCGTCTTCGATACCAGAGAGTGGCGTAGCTAGCCCAAAATCTTTAGGGGCCAAAATGTTTGACTTCAGGTGAGCAACAGTATTTTTGCTTTGCACGCAGTTTCTCAAAGTACAAAATGTCTAGACATGCTAAAAATATAGAGGGCTATGGCCCCTTGGCCCTATGGTTACGCCTATAATACCAGGTGGTTTGAGAGAAGAAAATATCCTGAGTACCTGACCGTTTGACACAGTTTGGTCGCGGTGATAAAAGTGTTTGCAGACAGTCCACCACAGTAAACATGGGATTAACTGTCAGTCGTGGCAACATGGAATGACTGACAGATTTAGAAGAGATTGAAAACAGAGAAATCTTTTATTTTCACTTTTCCGTGAAAATTATTATGTGCACATTTACAGAACTTGAAAGAGAAGAGTTTTTTTTTCTATTTTTTCCCTTGCTGTTGATCGCATACTTGTATTTTATTTGAAGCGTAAGCAGTAAGGAGCAAAACGTCTGGAAAAGGTTTGATTTATAGTTTGTCTTTAAATAAAACTGCTGCGAGCAATACTTGTCAAAAAATAAAGAATCACGCTCAGAATCACATCAAAGTTTCTGGGATTTTCGCCAATTGTTGGTGCACGCCTGGAACGAGTTGCATTTGAAATGCTAACTGTCACTAAATGAAAAAACCTAGAAATTTTTTATTTCCGCACTTTCATTCAATTTTCTTAAATTACTGTTCGTGGCATTCGCTAATCAGGAAATGACAGGTTGTTTACGCGATATTTGCTTAATTTTATTGGTTGCCTAAAAAACACATTGCATTTGAAGTGGAAAAATCGCAAATGAAAAACCCAAGAAATTTGTGCTTCCAAACTTTTATTCATTTACGTTATAATAACTACTGCACGTTGTAAAACTTTTTTACTTCGACGTTTTGTTGACTCGGGATCCATCCCCTCAAAAGAAACAGATGTCGATCGCGTGAAGATCCGTTTTAACAGTCGCTGATCCGTTTTCACAATCTGAAGACCTTTTGCCCGAATGACATTTTTCGTAACCTTCGTCGAAACGTGATGAGATTAAATTATTGAGAGTACCCTAAATCACAGAAAAGATAGAAGGCCTTCTTGTTGCTGCCAATTCCGCCACGTGTTTTGTGTTGGTGTCCTGAGATGACTGTTGCTGTTTTATTGTTTTGTGTTTGGTAGCACACGTGGGCGTAGGGAGGGGTTGCATGACAGCAATATCATCTTCAGACTTGCGTATAAATGCATGTTCGTCTGTGAGCCCTCCATAGTTTTAACGTGTGCTACTGTTGCAAACGATGTGATTTTCGCAAACCTGATGCAGGTTTACAGTTTTCAAAGCAAGGAAGTGATTCATTCGAGGAGAGATAGAATTTCACAACGTTTTGTTTAGTTAGGCCTATTAAAACAGAAGCACTTCATGTTGCTTGGTCTTTCTTGTTCTTGAACTTAACCATTGCACTGACTCAAATATGTTTGTATCGGTGCAAAGTTTTTGCTTAACATCTTCATCTTTACAAGTTAGCTTCAACTTGAGACCAATCGCAAAAAAATGCTTTTGTTGTCTTTTCCGTTGGATATATAAAAAAAAATTAAAGCAGCTTTCCCAAACTGCTGGGGCCTACCATAGTCTCCCTTTTTTCAGTTAACTGGCATGTTGATTTATAATTATAATCTTTAAGACGAAAGGTTTTCATAAATTGCTATGATAACCAACTCTATACCAACCTCTACTTTCGCGGAAGAATCTTCCAAATGTGAAATTTTGAGATGGGGTAACGCAGGTGGTGTGCAACCGGCGTAAGATTAGGGATCACTTAAAGAAAAGGATTTCATGCTTACGGTATGTTGTTAAGCTCCGCTATACGATTTTCAAAATAACATTTCTTATAGTTGTTTTGAAGGATCATGCCTTTTAAAATTTGAAGCATATCTTCTCCACTGATAGTGTTCTGGCACAGTTTGACGAGTTTCGCCCAGTTGCCATAACTTGTGGTATATCACGTGCAGGTATTAGAAAGATTGATTTTTTTCACTGATAGCTTATCCTTGCGGATACGACAAACCGATTGTTAACGTGTCCAGCATTTTACTGAGCATCTAACGCAACTAGTCATGTTCGAAACATGCGTTGTTTGTCGTTTGTGGTCTCATGAAACTTTACCACCAGTTGTATGGAAGACGTATTAATTTGGTGAGTGATTCCAAACCACACCTAGCTCTTTTTGCCTAACCCTTGCTGCGAATCGGACCGCTCGATGTCGCTATTTCCGGCTCAGTTTGATCACGTCATCGAATATCGAGAAACCTCATATCTGACGAACGCAGGTGCTTTGAGCGTTCCAATGAGCTTTGCAGTCAAAAGAATCCTATTCCGACAGGGAGAAGACGGACAATGATGTACTGTGTTAAACAAAAACGTCAAACATGCAATTCACGCCGACTGATGCTGTGTCTCTGCACAAAGAATCGGCGGAAGGTTTCAGTCCTGCCAAAGGTCATGGGCTACTAGAGTCCTGCGCGGGTTGAAATTTTTTGTCAGCACCCACCCCGCACCCGCAAAATCTAAACCCGCCCTGCACCCCCACACTTCCAACCCGCACCCGCCCCGCAGACCAACCCAACCCGCGCCCTCCCCGCACTGTTTCGGTCTCAAACCCGCACTTGTCCTCAAACTACTAAAAACTCACAACTAGGGCAAGTTTTTGTTGCAATAAAATCGTGGAAAGTATGCATTTATTTTAACAAAATTTACAGTAAAATGTTGTATTTGTGCACAAGCATTTTAAACGAAAGTGATTTACTCAAGCGATTTATTTACATATAATGCTAAATATTTCCAAACATTACGTAGGGAGAAATGGCGATCTTTTACTAACAGTTTGCGTAGCATGCTAAAACTTGTGCATGAAGTTGTTTGGCAAGTTAACAATTTGGCGTGCAGTTGTGGACTGATGTTTGACCGGGTCATTTCTACAATTGCTTTTAGGTCACCATTCAGTTAGATTCGGTTATCAAAGAGAAAGAACTATACTGAAATAGTTATGAAGCATGTTTTTTCAATCAAACTTCTACACTTTGCAAAATACTTGATAGAAGTTGCAGGAAAAGTTGTATGCAAAGAAGAAACAAGTCGCCATATAAAATTCCTGGAACCAGCTTAGAACATCGTACTACATAAATTCTGAGTGCGTATTTAGTAACCTGTAAAAAAAGTTGCAAAAACTTGCCCTACTTATAACGCCTCAAGACAAAGCTAACAAGCAGCAAAATCAAGCTATTCATTTTTTCATTGGCAACCAAAACGTTTCCACAGATTTGATCTTCCGCAGTCAACAGATTTGAGGTGATAAAAAACACGTTTCAGTCCAGTTGTGACTAGCTGTGCGTTAAGCGCTGTCTTATCCATTTAGAAGGGCTGCTAGACTGAATCATTCCCCACCACATACGATGGTTGCATTGGAAAATGTTCACTTGCCCACCACAAGGCAAGAGCCTGAGCTAATGTTTCGCAACAATGGGTTGCTACATCATAATGTAATAACTGCTGCAGGCCTACTGTACTAAGTGCAATGCTGGCAAAACAACTTCAGTACATCCGCGTTTTTTGCGATTTTTGAGCTGATTTAAGTTCATGTGCTTTGGCTCAACACTCATTTACCCGCATGAGGAATTTCTCAATCCGCGCCCGCCCCGCCAGAGCCGGATTAAAGGGTAGGGGGCCCGGGACAATTTTCGCTGGAGGGCCCCTATGACGTAATTCATGACGTCATCGTTTGTAAAATTTATGTTTTCGCTGATTCGCAAGGTTTCCGTTTGTTTTTTCCGGTAGTCGAGAATGTGCTTACTCAAACGCACATACAGTTAGCTGCGAGAAGAGTATTTATGATATAAATACTAGAACGAGTGTATTTTTACTAAGAAAAATTATTTCACAAGAATATCTTGTATATCTTTCACAGGATATATAACTCTCTTTAGAGATTGGCTAGGCAAGAAACAACATTCACCCGAACATTAAAGCAGAAACCAGCGATTACAAATAAAAACACCGAAAAAGAACATATCAGTATGGCCAGCCAGGCTGAGTGTGAAAGTTGTTTCCAAGCTAGTGTCTTGATTTTCACCTTCATTTTCAGATGCTCTGGTTAACGCCACTGCTTTAACGTTGCCGCTAGAAAGTTTTGCTAGAAAAAGCGATTCAGTCGCGGGGTTTTCGCAAACATTGCCAGATCCTTGCGCTTTTCATAGCTCCTGATGGCATTACAGACTTCGGCATCGCTCAAGCTAAACACTGTAATCTCGTTTGCTGCTCTTTCGTTCTACGACCAGACTGATTCAAACCTTTTCTGATGGACCACGCAGTAACATGTGGCGTAAATGGCTTGACTAGCTTCATATGTTTATGATGTACCATAACGATAGTAATCTTCGGAAGAANAGCGCATTTCCACCNCACGTTACTCTTTGTGACGAAACAAAGGTGCACTTCGGATGCCGCTACCTCGAGACTTTACCAGAAATTAAGGATCATTGATAGCAGTGTTGCCACTTCTGACATTTTAACATGACATCAGATGTCATGTTCTCAGATTAATTTCTGATGTCTGATATTTTGTCGACAAATCTGATGTTGACAGGGTTGTTGTTTTTGTTTTCCACATTTCCTATAATTTTAGAACAAAAATAAGTTAGATTCATGATTTTTCAGTTCCTTTCGTCAATCTCTCACCCTAATGCAGTGGTTCCCAACCGGGGAGGAATTCCTCCCCAGGGAGGAATTTCATGAGTTCAGGGGAGGAATTTACACCTGGTAGCTAAGTACATAATCAGTGTTGCAAGTGTTGTACTTCTTTTATATGTTGACATTGTCTCTTTCCATCAATAATATCAGTTTATATTTGAAATCATCACACGCTGTTGTTGACAAACATTAGTTCCATTATTTAACAACAAATAGTTTTCGTACAACTTTTATTAATCAAGTTATTGTCGTCAATAAAGACCGTTGTTCCAATTGTAGTTAATACTTGCCTATGAACCCGAACCGGGGAGGAATGAC
>JGI24159J19872_10013520_pt1 | contig 10602 bp, 9 predicted proteins | sample Ectturendosymbi4_FD_19872 | JGI IMG/M metagenome (IMG submission 19872)
ACAAGTACCTTGGTGTAATTGTAGATGAAAAACTGACTTGGAAAGAGCATTGTAAACAGTTGTGTAGTACTATGTCCAAATATGTTGGTGTAATGTATAAAAGTGAAACATTATGTGAATAACCAAGCATTACGTATGTTATATCACAGCTTAATAAACTCACGAGCACAGTATGGGATTATTCCCTGGTGAAAAGCAGCTTCATGTCATTTGCAGCCAATCTCTGCTGTCTTAAACCGCGCCATGAGATGCTTAAACACAGATAAACGTTTGACTAACAATGTTACTACCATTTATAGAAACCTAAAAATTCTCCAACTAAAAGATATATACAACCTTGAAGTGGGCAAATTCATGTACAAATATACTAACTCGCAGTTACCTGCTACGTTTAACAATTTTTTTAAACTCATTACAGATGTTCATTCATATAACACAAGACAGGTTAAAACTCGACAATTTGCTTTGCCAAAAACACGTTCAAACTCAGGTGCTAAAATTATAAAATATTGTGCAATAGAAATCTGGTCAAAAATTCCTCCGGAAATAAAAAATAAAACGTGTTTGGCACTTTTTCTGGCCGAGTATAAGAAATATGTACTACTCAGCTACTAGAACCATATTTTATGTCTCTGTTTAATGTTGTACATAAAACAAACTGATTGACTTTATTACGTATCGCTAATACACTGGAAAGTGTCAAATCATGAAGTATCGCTGCTATGTATTACGTCGTTAGGCTTTTGTTGCGTTCACAGAAACTGGTCTCATCAAACCGGTGTATGAAGTTATGGGATGCCTACAAAACAAATGCATTTCCGCTCCCACGAATGTAATTACGAGTTCTTTTTCGCAAAGCATGATTGCGTGACTGGTTCTCAACCTGCTTAAATCTCGTGGCACTATTGCAATGGTCCATAGCTTTTGACGCATTTCCTCTCTGGCAATAGCGAATCATTTTGAGTGTATAAAAAGAGTACATGTTTAACGTTACACATTTAAATCGTTTTTTTTTCTGGTGACTTTTCCTTGCCTGCAACGCATTTTACTTTAATTTACCATATAACCGCTTTGCAAATATTACATATTATACACAGAGTAAAAAAACTTTTTCTAACCATTATGCACTGTTCCCTTTACAAAAGAAGCAGTTTCGTCCTTGGGAGGTCTGCAGCCTAGATGACCCTTGGTCCTTCGCAGCTTCCCACTCCCTCATGCATTTTATAATTGAATGTACTTGGAAGTCATCGCAGTACTAAATTATAATAAGCATGATGACGTCATTTATGCGTATGTCTCAAAAGCTTTTGTTTCTTTAAAGTAAATGTAAAGCTTGTGTTTCATCAAAGTAAATGTAAGGCTTGTGTGTCATCAAAGTAAATGTAAAGCTTGTGTTTTATCAAAGTAAATGATGGCCTGATTCATGCGTGTGTCTTAAACAGCTTGTATTTAATCAAAGTTCAGTAAACACATTTGCTCCATCAAGCGTATACTCTATACTACAGCAAATCATACATCCTCGTCTTCGATCGTGTATTTACGAATTTTTTTTTCTCGTTACTGCGATGCATGTTAAAAGTCTAGCGTTTTGCGTGTGGGAGTGAAGACGTTGCAAAATACAATACAAAAAAGAAAAAAAAAAAAGAATGTCACCACAAGAAACCTCAAAACCAACACAAAAAAATTTTAATTCAAAACCAGAAGACTTGCTGAATCCGTAGAGGGTTTCAACAACTCTCTAAGTTTATCGGTCGGGAAGTTATGACTGAACAAAATTACAGCCACTGAAGTGGCTTTGCGGTCTTTCAAAGGCGAGGCAAAGCAAAGTTTGAGAATGTCATCCGGCACTCTCGTTTCTGTTCATTATTATATTGGGCGGCTATGTGCTTCGACTTTATCAATCAAACATCTGTATTATATATTGCGTTTGGCACATTGTTTCTACATCTGTGCCATGCTAATTGCAAAATCACGTAAAAAACAGATTGCAATGGTATCCAAGTCCATACATAAACGTTTGCTATAGATTCTTTGGGATTTGGGACAGGGTGTACAACTTTTTGCTATTGCCGGCCGCATTACTTTTATTTATGTGAAGTACGGCCGCCAATGAGTTCGAGTTATATTTATGAGATACTGCCAAGTGCCAAACAACACAGGCAGGGTACTAACAAATGCAACTCCGATTATCCCTAAAACAGTACCAAAAAATCCCTACACATATGGTGGTGCAGCACATCATCGGAGTGCCATGATAAGTGTTAACAATATAACCACATGCTATTTGCAAAACAAAGTGAAATAGTTCATTTTATCACATTTTCGTACTTATGTAAAAATCCCTAAATCCCTAAAAAGTGTAAAAAGTTCTAATCTAGAGAAAAAATCCTCAAAAGTGAGAGCACTCAACAAAGAACACATTCAAACATACATTGGGTACTCATTCTATAACTCTTTGTGACATCACCATCCAGATTGTTACGCATTGTGTCGACTGACTTTCTTACCTTGCGTTTGTTTTGCTTCAATATAAGCCAGCACAGCGTCTAAATCTTATATTTTAATTACATTTGGAGGGCCCCAAATTTGATTGTCGAAGGCCGCAGGTTGTGCGCAGTTGGTGGACCAACTCAAAAGAACCATGCTTTCAAAGAGGCTCTGAACCACAGAGAGATTGTATTCTCATTTCAAGACCTAATATCATTTTAATTCATTCCAGGACCACATTTCAGACCTTTTCCAGAACCGTAAATACAAAAAAACATAGAATTTACGTTCCCGACAACTTTGGAAAGCAAAAACGTAACTTTACGTTGGAGGAGAACAGCGGACAGCATAAAATGGACGCAAATCTTCGTCCGACAGTAACGAAAGTATTAGGAATAACTATGAAATTGGGATTTTAGAGAAGGTTGTGCAGATGCATGGACAGTTGAAAGAACACCCAGACTTTACCTTTGTACAAGAACGCATCTGCGCTTGTGGTAAGCGAAAATGAGAAAGGCAGTCAGTTGATGTTACAAGTTTTCTACAAGTCAGCCGTTCTTCGAACGAAAGTGCTGTTTAACAAGAATAGTGAAGTAATTGCGTTTTATGTTCAATTCGCTTGTCAGTGCGGTTTGAATGACGTAATTTTGCACTTAAGCTCATGGCTTGGATCTCCATTGCAGAGATTCCTTTGGAACTTTTTTTTTTTTCGAGTAGCAGTGGTACACTATCTAAGGTTCACCACAGCAGCTGGAAGTATGCTATTAGTCGTAAACATGGAGTTATCTAGGGCAGTGGTTCTCCACCTTTTTACACCAGCAGGACCGGTAAACAACGCAAAATATTTTACGGACCGGCAACATACAATGGCAGTGAATGCAACAGTTTACTAAAATCGTTTTTTCAACCAACGCTGTACTGCACGGCTCCATGCCGAGGATTCTCATATTCAGGGAAATGATATAGCTAACGTCGTAAGCTAACTCCTACAAATGTTGACTTTTATTGCGTAATAACTCTTCAGCAATGATGTTGACAACACTTGTAGAAAAATCGTTTCAAGTCGAAAACATCTCTATATCACTCTTATGCACAAAAAGATATCCAGCTTGTTTTTGAATGTGTCTGTCTTGTTTCTCAGTGCAAAGAAGTTTATGCAAAACCCCTGCAGAGATGTATTAAGCTTGTTCAAATGAAAATGGTGAAATATATCCGCCAAATACGCAAGCTTACTCATCAACATTTCATCCAAAAAAAATTCTGCTAAAGAAGAATTGCTTTCTCTTAAAACTGTTATGTTTCTTCGTTGTGCTTCACAAGACGCGAACGAAGTCGCCCTCTTGACAGCAATCTAGTTCTGTATGTAGAAGATGTTCATGTTGCGAATCCATACCTTCACACAATGTTTTGTTCAGGTTGGAGTTCGAGAGTCGACTTCGAATTTCACAATTTTTGCCGACTTCGAATTTCACAATTGTTGTAATATTTGAAAGAGCTGAATTAACATTGGGAGAATTGATGATAATGAATTCCCAAGAGGTAACATGCAGTGCATTGTTCAAACCTAAAAAGTCCGCACTATTATAGTCCCACACAAAAAATGGTTTAGAAACAAGGCTGGAGTTCGAAAGCCGACTTCGAATTTCACAATTTTTGCCGCGTTATTTAGCACGTTTTCAAATCAATTTCTTTACACTTAAATCTCCACAGTGATTACGCAATGAGTAAATAACATTTCTTTACGCGATGCTTCTTAAATTTTTGGAATCACACCAAGGCGTTAACTAGCAATGCTTACAGCCCAATATGTGCCACTCCGATACAGTTTTCCCGGCTCTCTTTCTCACTAAATATTCTTTAATATAACTCTGAGCCAGTGGTAATTCCTGTAAAGTTTATGTGACATAGACGTTCTTCTTTGAAATCTTATTTTCCCATGTAACAAAACAAAGAATGTCACAATTAGTCACGTCAGCAGTTGATCCGTTAAGTCGGATTGTGAATACCTCGACTTCTCCCATTTCGAACCGCAAAAGTCTTGGAATATGTCAGGCATAACTCGTCAGACGATAGAGCTAGAGAGGTGTTCAATCCTTCTAAAGATACGGAACGTCCTTTCGTTCCGATTTAAAAATAATTGGGAAGTTATGGATTCGAGTTTTTTTTGTGGGTTACGCCATGACTGTAGTAGGTTTAGTTTTTTTGGCCCACAGTCTCTGGCCTTGGGCCTCAACCTCAAAAGGGAGTTATCTGTTTCTTCAAAAAAAACTAGGTGCATTTTTGGAGTTTTTGATTGGTTTTCTACTGTTTGTGGTCAATAAATTATGAAAAAATGCAAACTAAGCATTTTAGACAAATTTGTTACTTATTTGTTTAATTTATGCTTTGCTTCACAGTTTGTTAACCACAAACGCTGATAAGGCAACCAAGGGCGTCAAAGGTGCGGATATTCGCTTAGTTTTTCCTTTTAGGCACAAAGCTTCCTCTTGCGGTTGAGGTTCAAGTAAGCCAAAAAGACCTAAACCCATTCGCATTATGACGTAACCAGCAGAAAACCTTAAAACCAAAACATCCGCATCTTCACAAGGTTTGAACAGATCTCTAGATCTATAGGCTGACGAGTTATGGTTGAAAATAGTGCAAAGGCCATACGTCTATTGCGGTACGTTCAAGTCCTGCAGGTGCCTTTTTTTTAAACATCATAACTCGCCGATCGATTGAGCTGAGAGCTGTTCAAACCAGGGACGGATTTAGGGAGGGCGGGACCCTAGGCCATCTTAGTTTTCGGGGCCCCACGCAAATGTGGTCTACTTTTCTGTTTGTCTGAAAAGCGTGGAAGCATTGGGTGTAGTGCCCCTGCAAAAATCTATCGTTCTTTGTTCCGACTTTGGTTCCGCAATCGCCCTAGATCAGGGTTGGCCAACCTTTGGCGCATTGTATACCTGCAATCGTAATAATGTAAGATAGTAAGCCTTTCCGACATTTTTATCAATTTTTTGTTTTGTACAAATGCCTTATGAGATTCCTGTTATCATCGTCAAAACAAACTTTCAAGATGAAATTAAGACTCTTCATTTGTAGTTAGATAATGCTGACATCAGCTAGTTTCTGTATTTAAAGGAGCAGATTAATGTGCTGTTGATAATAGCAATTTGAGAAAATGCACTATGAAGATCAAGTTATTGCAAGACACATTTGAAAATTGCTTTTGTGATTTTGCTAAAGAAGACTGAATTTTGGCATTTATAAACTCATTTGCACTTACTGAAAAAATATAATGAAAAAGCCAAGCAACATTTTAATAAACCTTCTTGACTTCAAATTAAACAAATTCAATATCGAAAACGAAATTTGACGTGCTTTCTTCAGTCCCTGGTACGTAACGACATGATTAATTTCTGGCGATTCTGACTTTGTGAAAATAGCCCAGAACTAAGAAAATTCGCTCAAAGTTATATGTATGTCCTTTTGAAATGACATACGCATGCAAATAAGCATTTTCGTCCATGAAATTGATTTTAAAAGCAAAGCGATGTCTCGCCTGATTCAATCAAAGTTAATTAATTTTCTTCTGCTCTCAGTAACAAATTACATTTAAACATTGAAAAACTGGTGAATTGTTTTGGTAAGCCTCATTAAAAAAAAGGTAAATTTTGCCTTTATTTGCTGCTTTTCTAGATATTCCACTTGTATTTGATTATAAATTACATGGTAAATCACTTAACGATATGAAGTAACATTGTTACAAGACACATACGACGGAATGGCGCATCTCTACTAACGTTTGGAAAAATTGGCTCTTGGTGTGCAAAAGGTTGGCCACCCCTGCCCTAGATCTTCAAAAGAAATTAAAGCGTTTGGTACATTCTTCTAAAAAACAAATTGCATTACAATTTTTCTTGGAATTTATAGCTCTTTTGTGTAGCTCAAAAGTTCTCTTCATTAAATTTACGTGATTTCAGGTGATTTTAGTTGGTTTGCTTCTGGATATAGACATTTTTTGTGGGACCATGTTGCCGTCCTCAAATATATCGTCCAGCTGTCGATCTGATTATCTGTACGTAAAATCCTTTTTATAGTAATAATAACCACATATTTTATGAACCAAACAAGCACAATCCATTCAGTGGACTCAGGGCTTATTTATATCGCTTTGACGTTATTATTTTCCAAACATTAGTTGCAAAACCCTCAGTTAACCATACGAAGTAAGCCCATTGTAGACACGTTTTCCCAGCAAAGCTTACGAGAAACTGTCTTAGCTAATTTAACTAACATATAGATTGTCAATGAGCAACCTCTGTTTGCTGGAAAGTTTGTAAAAGCAGCCAAACGTAGGATCCCATATTGACAATATTGCTTTTCATCAGAGTTTTGCAGCGTCTGGTGGTTTTGCGTTATTGCAAGGTACGTGTCAGTGGAAAATTTAACATCAATCAATCACGTTTTTTTCTTTTCATTCTTTTTCTGCAACCGCTTTCATACAGACGACCTGCATCTCTCTCACGCCCAGATGCACAGTATCGTCGTGTTGTTACTGTACTGATATAAGTCTAGAGTAGACATTTGAACTTCCGCTCGTTTTTAGTTGAATTGTGAAGCTATGTCTCTGTGCAGTTTCGCAATATTTTATTTAGTATTGAGTCGTCACATAAAAGAGTTGCGCGGAGCCCCCAAAAGCACGGGGCCTTGCGCCATGGCCTATTTGGTATATGCGTAAATCCGTCACTGGTTCAAACCCTCTACGGATACAATTCTTCTAGCTTAGATAGAAAATTTTTTCTGTTTCAGGTTACGAGTATTCTGTGGGTGACCCCATAATGGGAACATGTTTTCGCCTTTTTGGACAAGTTTACTTGGTTAGGCATCAAGCAAAAGAGCTTTTTTTGGCTCAAGTTATTTTGGAGACTAGGCTGTGATACGAGTTTTCAAGGCCGCTGGTTGCTTTTCTATCACATCTGAAGATAAAAGTGTGGCTCAAAAAATATTTTTTGACAACAATTTGCCCTCTCAGGACAAATTTTGGTCAGCCTTAACTAAGCCGCACAATGAGGTAAAGAGCTGTTAAGACCCTCCAAAACTTAGGAGTTCTTGTAGTTTAGAATATAAAATTGTTGAAGTTTTGAGTGTGGGTTTTTGGCCGATAGTGTCATGATTGGTGAAGGTTTTGCGTTTTTGAAACGGCATCGGCGATCCAACGAGACGGCATCGGCGATCCAAAGAGCCCATTTCGTAGATCACAGCTTTATTGGATTATTGGTTATGATACGAGTTTTAAAGGACTTGATCGACTTTCTAGCGTGGAAAAATCATGCCCAAAAAATGCAAAACAAACAATAATTAATATTATCCCAAAATAATTTTCGGGTATTCAGTCAAGGCATGCGGGAAGCTATTTCTTGTTTTCTCCATATAGGCCTACTCTCTATTTTCAGTAGTTCCTTCAAATTCTCTTACCTTGAAAAAACATAGAGAAACTGTTGATGAAAATATAATAAATTACCATTGTTATTGAAATACATTTCAGATACTAGTAAACGTTTATCAGAATACGTTTGTGACTTGTTGGAAAAATAGATTTTAAAGTTCAACCATTTGGAAATCTACTGAATATGGCAGGTAATCAACCGTTTTTCCAAACTTGAATGAATTCAATGGTATTATATTTAATGCAATCAAGTAGGAGCTTACTTGCAAGTGATAGGAGTCATCGTGGCTGTCGTAATGATCGCACTTTTTATATCTACACGCTTTTGATGTACAGCAACATACGCTCAATCTAAGCCGAGTAGCGACCTTGCTCTACGACAACGGTGTCTAAACTTTTTGTCCAATGGCGACACAACCTACTGCACAACAGCTCGAGCCCTGCACATTTTTCACAACGTGATTCTTTCGAGACATGTTACATTACCTTCTAGTGAATCAACAAATGTTTCCCAAAATATTATTTCTTATTAGGGATGAAATGGTTTCGCAGGCCGTACATTTGAGAACCCGACTGCTGAAGTAGATCTACAAAACTTGCGCGGATATACGTCGTGGATTTCTTGCAGTTCTTGAACGACTGGTTGACGTATGCAGCTGATAACATAAAGACTAAAGTCCCTCACCGTGTTTACAAAATACTTGTTTTTTATGTCAATGCTATGAAATGCTACTGCGGTAGCATGTTTGTACGCTACTTGCATTAAGCTTGCTTCCCAATAACGATTAGGTATTTGGGTAGCATTTGACGTTGACTATACAATTTACAAACATGATAAAAACAATATTTTAAATTGTAGAAAATTACACATGTCCTCTGAACTAACTTACATATATTTGACCCACTCGGTCTACACAACGTATGAACCTAGTAGTGTATTTGCGAAAACGAAGCCACAGTCAATTAGGTACAAGCAGTTGAAGTATTTTTTTTTAAACCTTTATCCAATCGACTGGGGAAAATTTGAATATAGTTTCATTTTAGTCACATGCGCTTTATCGAGAAAACAGATGGCAAGCTATCTTTTAGTAATGGCAGTGTCAATGCCCTCAACACTAACAAAAAGAAGCACATTTTACTTACGCTGTATACCAAAAGGAATCCTTTCCCAGCAAAGTATCATGCAATAAAATCTTAATATATATTTCGCTTATTAAGCAAACATCATCACCTCTTACAGCTTAGATTTTGCTGATGACTTCATCAACTGCAATTGAATAATATTAAAATTGCTGTGAGGATAGAGTGGCAATCAAGGCTCCACATAATTGTGATTGAACCGTTACAGTAGCCTGCATGTTTAATCATCGCAAATACACTTCGGTGCGCGAAAAATGGTGCACTGATAATGATAACAGGAGTTATCGAAACGATTGCAATTGTTTCGTTGATATCGTTTTCATTGGCCGTTATTTCAATATAAACACGAATACATATCTAGATGTTGCTAAACAGTGTCTGTGGCTTAATTGCGTTATGAAAAACGTTGAAACTGGATTGCTTCATAGCCCAAGTTTGAGCTTCAAGGCGTGCAAAACGAATATCACCGCCATATTCACGCATTTAGATTTAAAAACTTTACAAAAACAAAAAGCTCCAATGTTCACTTAAGCCTTAAATTGTTAAGGCTGCGGGTGATGCTGCAGACAAGGGTAAGTCACTGTATCTCTAGCACGCCAGAGTTATCAGAGAGAAATTTTGCGATGGTCTTGAAATGAAGTCTGCATCTGGGCCAAGCTGATTATAGAAAGGTGGTGTGCCAGAAACAGCTATGGAAAGCGTTGCTCCTTCTTTTTCGTTCGGTTAGTGATGCAAGCGTTTAAATGCAGGTTTGCATTTCATTATCGACAACGTCTGCACGGAACTGAAACCTTAGGTTAATGTGAATTCTCTAATAGGTATACAGTACACGTTTGACTGATCATGGACCATTGGCAAGCCATACTGATTTGATCAGGTTCAACTAAAAGCTAAAGGAGGATAGGTTATATAAACACTTGGGTGCTTGATTTTAGCTGAATTTTTTCATTGGCTTACACATCATACGCTTTATTAACGTGAAAAACTTTGATGCAATTTTCGGAATTGGGGTGGGGGCAGTTGACCCCATTACCCTTCCTGGGTATGCCCCTGGAAACACATGGGGTGGGGGCAGTTGGCCCCATTACCCTTCCTGGGTATGCCTCTGGAAACACATTGGGATGGGGGCAGTTGACCCCATTACCCTTCCTGGGTATGCCCCTGGAAACACATTAAGGTGGGGACAGTTGACCCCATTACCCTTCCTGGGTATGCCCCTGGAAACACATCTAGCTGAACATTTTTCAAACACACCTTGTATATCGAACAATTAACTAAAGGTGAAATCAATATACCTATATATTTCCTATTTTGTTTCATGAAAAATTTGATTAGTGAAAATTGTTTCTTCAAAAATGTGCATCTTTGTCATTTCAAAATATGCTGCATTAACAATAGCTGTGCTAACCACAAAGAGTATAAAATCAGGTATATCAAAACCTACCGAATCAAAATAAGATGGCATGACTTTAGTGCATGTATAATTTTGCAGCTATAATTTTACAAAACTTACCAATATTATTTAGTGATATATCGTTTTTATAAAT
>JGI24159J19872_10013521_pt1 | contig 10601 bp, 12 predicted proteins | sample Ectturendosymbi4_FD_19872 | JGI IMG/M metagenome (IMG submission 19872)
CTTCGTGGGGGGCGGGCGCGGGACAAGAAATTGTATGTGCGAGTTACTGAATGTTGACTCAATGCAAAGTGACATGAGATAAAAGTGAATGCTGAAGAGAGCTTGTAATACAAATGTGTAGGGAAGATATGCCAACCAAAATTCATTACCGGGCTAAACATTATGTCACTATCTTCGTGAGGGCCGCACATTGAGTGAGTTACTTCATATTTCAGCAAACCAAAATTTACTTAAGCTACTGAGAGCATTTCAATACTAACTGTAATGGTAACGACTGCATGATACTTTTAATCTGTGATCCAAACTGTGATGCCATCGGCAAATTTAGTGTTAATGAAAGAACAAGGGTATATTTAGAAATCAGATTAGTGCAGAGGATTACTTGAGTGAGAATCAGAAAACTAAAAACTAGTTTTAAACCGAGGTATCAGTGGACACGTGGAAATCCACCAGTGCGTGGTACATGATAAACAGGCACTTCGACTCGGCCGCGTGTCGGACACAGCGGATGTATAGACACACATTCTCCACGGTGGCGAGACCACAGGCTGGAGTTTCCAGCTCTCAGTGATCTCGCAATAAATACGTTCTGCGTGATGACAACTAGCGCTGCTAATGAACGAGTGTTTAGTATGGATGGACAAGTCGTGAATGGCAGAGAAGCAAATACAAAGAGGTTCTCAGTGAACGACATACTCTTCAAACGGTGCTCTGTGAAAGCAGCTCTGAAGTTTGATTACGTTTCACATTTCTACTTTACAGTGTTTTTAATACCTTCTGTTGGCTTTGAAATGAACCACTGAATAAATTGCCACTAGCGATGAAACACATTGTATGAGTTTTCAGTGGTACTCAGTGACAGTTGCAGGTTTGAGACTGAAACAGTGCTGGGCGGGCGCAAGGGAAGTTTGTGGGTGCGGGAACGGAAAAAAAATTTAATCCGTGCGGGTGCGGAGCGGGCTGAAATTTTGCGGGATGGGAGCGGACAAAAAATTTCAACCCGCGCAGGATTCTAATATGCAGTTACTGAAGGTATTTTGAGGCAGAGAAGTGGCTCTTGTTGCTATGGAAACGAAATCTAGAATCAGGCTTCTGTGGAAGATGCCTTGATCATCTGTACATTATCATGTGCAGTATTGAGCCTCTAATATCCATGGTTTCTAACAAGAAACAGGTGCACGTTGTGTTGTTAAAAGTTGGTTTTATTTCTGCTCTGTGCCTGTGCAGCAGTTGTCGCATTGGAGAAGTTGCGGACCACGGGTCCTGTGTTTCTTTATTAATCGGACGCAGGATGATAACCCTTTGTTTAGAGTTTCAAACACACATTTGCGTAAATGACGTGAAATCAATTTCCTGGTAAAACACTTTACGATTTAATCCACTGCGTGGCCTTTGTGGGGACTTATTGCTGAAACGCCTGTGCTTGCCGCGAGTTTTCAGTCAAATAATAATCAGAAGGTGCTTTTGAAGTCTTTACGAGTGAGTTGTAGCCGGTCAGAAGAAACGTCTGCTTAGCATTGTTTGTATGTCAATGGCCATCGCAGTTTTGGGGGGTGTATTTTTACACCGAACTGCTCGTGTTGGGATAAACATAACAGCTCACTCCACTGGGCTGATCACAGACTGTGCAGTTCTTGAACGACGCCAACGATGACGTCACCATCCTTCAGTGACGTATTGCTGGCGTGGTCACCCATGCACGTTTGGAATACAAATTCCAAAGTCTTGAACTTTGCCTATTCATGCCTTCTCAGTGTTCAGTGTTGATTAAATGGTTCGTTAATTTTACGTAACATGATCGGAGACTGCATCGCATTTTCACGTGGTGCGTGTGAGGACAAAGACAACTAAAGTTTCGCTTTTTGCTGAACTCTGTGATCTGAAACAGCTTCGCGCAAACGCAACAGTTTGATTTTTGCAAAATCGTTTCCCATGCTTCATGCATCAGCTGGAGAACTCCAGAGTGATAAAAAAAGGCTTAAAGGGAAGTGTGGTGAAGCATCCCCCAAGGTTCGCCGTGTCCATGCTTCTGTGCAACGCCGACGCAAATCAAAGGCAAGAAGATTCAATGCTTCCCGCGCGCCTGTTATCCAAGGAAACAAATGTTTGTGCGTCAAGTGATTATTGAAAAGCACTGCTCACGATATCCTAAAATTTGCTGTAAATTTCTTTTTATGGCAAGATTTAAAAATTCATTTTTTCGGTGAGACTCGCATTGATAACAAAACCAGGAAAATTTTCTTGTGTTACTTCATATGTGGGGCATAGATGGGGAAGACGATATTGGAACGGAGTCTCAAGCGCTAGATTTTTTTAAAGATTTCCGATCACACAGAAGCTTCTGTAGCAGACACTCTAATCCCATATTTATCTGACGCGTACCTACGTACGAGGAACTACAGCATAAGAAAAACGCGCACTCGAATTTAAGCAGCGAGTAGTCATGAGGCGCTTTGCTTTTCGCTGTAATGCGGAGATAGCGTTGATCGCAGATAGCATTATTACGTCATAGGTAGAACAGCACTTTGCTACTTTAATTTGCTGATAAATGTGTTGCTGCGTTCACCAAAACTTGAAACATTTATCGAATTGTCCGATAAATCAAAGAAGAGGCACCAAACATTTGATCCGAAATGAGTTAATGCCAATAGATTTTGTAGGATTTAGCATAAAATACGGTGTTTAGAGCTTATCGATCAACTATATGCAAATCTCTATTTTTTATTTGAGTACTGATAGAAAAGTTTCAACGCTAAATGCCACATTGCAGCAATGTGGAAGTTTCAATCAATGCAATGGTCAGTTTTGCTCAAATTAGCTTCCTGCAGTGTTTGCTACTCTTCTCTGATTAACGTCATATAGTTTTCGTGAAACGTCACATTCGCTTTTTGAAATCATGCAACGAGATTTGTTCTGTAACACTCACTCGTGGTTGCGGAAGGATGGAAGAATGACAATCTTCGTCACCAAAGAGATTAAAAAGCTGTTGAATTCCACAAGTGTCAGCGTCTTTCATGTGCTGCTCTGTTGTCGCATCTCTCAGCTTTTCGATGTTTCTTTACTTGTCATGGCGCTTGATGTGGTGAAGGAGAGATGTAAACATCCGTCAAGTACTGGCAATTTTTGAAGCGCCTATCACGTCGTGCAGACAAATTCACCAACTACTTAAAAGAATTTGTTAAAAATGGAGCAAAACGTTTTCTTTAACAGTTTCGCTCCATTCGAAAACAAGAACGAAACAACAAAATACTGGATTAATCAAGTGCAGATTACAAACAGGGCAACATTTTTCTTCAAACGACGTCACAAAACTACAAACATGCTTTATTTTAAAGCCGCGAAATTTCGCGAAGTGTTTTGGCTGAAAAGTGAAAATGGTGAAGTTTTTGAGGAACACGTCGTCATGCATTTGTAAAGTGATTGAATGAAGAAAGGTAGCCCCGATTAGCCTCGACTGAAAAGGCTTGAAAAGCAACTGTTTATTTACAGGATATTGTCAAGTTAGTGAGTCAGCAGTAACAGTTTGCGTATATTAACTAGAGACAGTCACCAGGTTGTTTAACGTGAAAGCGCTGAAATTTTGTTAAAAATCGTTGAAAATTTCTAAATGTTGTAAAATGTATTTGTGATGAATTAAAATTTCGTTACTTGACATTTCCTGCCTTCGCTCGAGGGCGACCCGAGATCAAGTATTTGTGAAAGTAGGATTTGTTCTGTTTTTGTTTCGCGATGGCGTTCTTTGCTTCACATACCATGAAATAAAAACTAAGTAGTTGGAGTCGATCTTTATCGAACTTTAAAAGATTACAATTTAAATAAAATCCAGTGCGTCCTGCGATGCTTCTGGTCAATATCTTTAGTTTTGTCCAATGTGCATTCATCGTTTTTCAGTTGCATTGTCAAATGTTAGCGTCTGAATGTCAAGTTGCGAGTTCTTGTTCAGGACAAGTGAATGAATCTAAAGCAAAAGGAAAACGCATTTTTAAATCTGAGGAGCGTCAATGCGTGTTAAAAAACTATTTTGGTGAGATTTTAAATATGTTGCCCTTCAATCTTTTCTTTCATTTTGTCAGTTTCATGTTTGTCACTTTTCTTATAATATATTTTTGTAAGTCCAAACGAATGGACTAGACCGGCTACAAGTTTGACAATTGAACCTTTTTCCCGATTCATGTCCAAGATAATATCAAACTCAGACAAATTTCCAGAACCTAAAGTTGAGGGTTTTCCCACCAACGTCGAGGGAATCGTTTGCAAAAACACTTCCTGCACTTCGCTTTGAAAATCTTGTTCATTTGAATTAACGTGAAATTTCAGCAGTGCTTGAAATGAAAAACTTATCTGCACTTGTTGCCGAATAATGTTTAGCCTGAGATTTGTTTGGATCAAACGCTGCCGTTGAAATTGGCGCAAAATGAAGGCAGGCGTCGGCGTCTTTCACTGATCGACTCAGACTTTTCGATGGTGCCGTGTTTACGGCGATGAAAGTAGGTTTAGTAGTTTATTGTTATGGGGCGAGGGGCGCAAGGTCATTGGATGAAACCCCGCAAGGAGTCAAATAAATAACACAACACGTAAACAAAAGACACGGAAAGGCAACAAAAGCATCAGCAGCAAAAACCGCTTATTTCAAATGAAACATGATAACAGACAGCTAAGTGTTTGGCACATTTGAGAACATTAAGCAGGCCAAGGGGGAGTCACCGATAAATATCAGTAAAACTGGACGTTGAGACAAATAGAACACGTCCATATTGTTAGGTTTTACTTCAGTGAAAAATTAACTGCGTCGACAAATAAAATCAAAAACAATTGAACTATCCGGACACGTGTATACACAAGTATTGTGAGTAAACAATACGAATAAATAGTAAGCACTGAGTTGATGCAACGTTATAGTTAACGTCACGTCGAAGTATAACAGAGCGACATGTGAGGAAGGAAATATTGTTCTCAGATTGATTTCGGTCAAAAAGTTTTGGCCTATTTGTTTCTGTCCTGTCTAGAAAATATGCATACAACCTCACGCTTCTATAGATGCCGTAAAAAATCCACAGGCGTGGTTTCAGCAATATTTAAAGGTATGGTTAAACGGATCTGCGACGACAAATTTTGATTCAGCTATTAATTGGGTAAAATAAAAAAATATTGGAAAAGATGCCATGACCTTCAAACAGTGAAAGCACATCGGGCAAACTAATCCAATATGGCGACCCTGCTGCTATAGCGTGTCCGCTATGATTATTTTGATAAAAACTAAATTATTTAATAGTTTGCAGAATTTATTTTACTGTGCATTCTACATGCTTTGCAAAAATGATTGGATTGAAACAAAAGTTTTTGTTATTTCTAAACACTGAAGTCCAGAAGGTCCAGAAGCATCAAACTGCTACTAGCTTTCTTTTTTAATTTAAATATTTGTGCGGATGACTGGCGTTCATGTTCAACTCCATGTGTAGCAAGGTGTGCGATGGGTTGTTTTGCCGAAGTGTAAAATGTTTTGCAGCCTCCACAAAACTCAACTGAAAATATGTTAATTCTTAAATCGATGAGTGACAGCAAAAAATTCAAGTACTTGCTTGAAACAACAATTCTTCCCCAGGTCATGCATCTTGCACCTGAGAAGTGTCAAAACAAACGTGGGAAAATTCAGATAAAACTGTTCAATAAAGATTAAGTTCTGCTGCGTCAGGGAGCGGGGTTTGGAGGAGGGTTAGTTTGGATAGTTAACAACAGCTGGAATGGAAACAGGGTAACTTGTAGATCTCAATAGCTAATGTCATCATTGTTCACATTGAAAACATGGTTAAAGGTTGGACTTCACTACAATTTCTTGCATGTACTGATAGTGTAAAGATCACTTAGATATTCAAAAATAAGCTCCAAGTTATGTTTTTCTTTCACGTTTTACAGTTGATTGGCGAAAAACCTTTGAAAATCTTACCACTATGGGGCTAACGTGCGTTGCGTCAGTGAGATGTCAATCAACGCTTATCGTTTTTCTCTAGTTCGTGCTTTCAGATATAAGCGGTTGCCTCCCAGTTACTTTTTATATCAACAGCAGAACAAATTATGATAAATATTACTTAAAACCAATACTTAATCGCCAAACTTCACTGGATTAATTGCTAGGTTTAGTGGAGGAAAGCACTTGATGGCACTCAACTTATATACGGCAAGTTAATAATCGCTGCCTTCATGAACTTTAAATTTTGGCATAAACTTCTCGTCCACATATTTGTTAGAACGAGTGATACTGTTTTATGTGCAATCGTGGTTTCGTGCATTGACACGCTTGTCAGGCGCCCAACTTCTGTACAATTGTTCTGACAACGACCAACGTCTGACAATTTCAGAGGAGAAAAAATGGCGTTTATATTGAGTGCGGTTCGCACACAGCTCTGCGGCATGATGGGCGCGAGAGCTAACCACCAGTTATATCTTAAAACAGAGCGTATACTTAGTCTGAGCCAGTGGTGTAAAGGTTTTTATAAAGTGCTGTTTGAGTAAAGACTGGTGTGTAAAGGCTTCAGTAGGAAAACTAAGTGTATTTCTACCATTTGTTTTCGAAACTAACTCTCAGATTAATGTTTCATTGCTCGTTAGAGCTGAAAAATGTCTGGCTTCGAAAGAGAACTGTAAATGGCCGCAATTTTCTTAAAAATCAGATGTCATAGAATTGTTTGCCACTCTGTTTTTATTGCAATGAGAGTAACTTGGCACTTGAGGTCCCAAAAAGTGTTGTCCTTGCAGCAGTTATTCTAAAAACTTATTCTACGTCAATTTAATTAAAATGTATTCAACTACTAGGTAAATTATTCATGCTCTTGCTAACGTAAGATATAGCTTATTATCTTAATACTTCATTTCTTAAATTTGTTGCATTGATGATGAACCCCTTGATATAGACAGAATAAAAGAGTTTTTAACAAAATGAGCACTTTTTCATTTTATCAGTTAAAAATTGAAGCTTACCGTTTCAGAGGCAAAATAGCTTGCAATTCATTAGAAGCAATATTTGTAGCAAAAATATTGCACAATGAAAGTTTGTTTTGCACTTTTTGTTGCTGCTGCTGTTTTGATCCCAGGAATTCAATCAAAACGTAAGTGCATCGTTCTTGTACAACATGTGCCTTGTCTTTAATTTTTTTCTGTCGCGTCTATAGCAGTGTTGGTAGCAACACACGTTTTGTCCAAAATAATAGTATGGACCAGCCACAGCGATAAATCTAATCTATGAAGCAATTGCTTTCAATCGGCCCCTGTCCTGTGTTGATTTGCTGCTGGATTGCGCTGGACGTTTCTCTCGCCTTGAAAGAGGCCGCAGTATAGACCACAATAATTGTTCCCTTTGCAGTCATGAACAATAAAGCACCTATGCACGAATGGGGTTTTGTATTTTCAAACAGAAGTTGAAAATGAATGTGTGACGATTTTAATCTACTGAGTTAATTCTTCACACTAATAACGGAGGAAGAAGGAAAGACACATCTTTGACCAACAAATGTCGGCTAAACTTGTGATTATAATACAATTTTGTAAGATTTTCTTCGAGACAAATCATATTTTTCGGTTGGAGCAGCTGAAGAATATGGCAATTGTATTAAATCCTATCATGCTGATTTGGCAAAGCTACAATTTCGTTCGAGATCCATCACGTTTCAGAATATTCACAGATTCACTTTTTGAACTTCGCGATTTCACAACGCGTCTTTCTGAACAGAACATTGATCGTCCCAGGTTGATTACTTCGCGGATAATGCGAGTTACTGATGTTGATATTAAACCGCAGTGTTGTGGTGGAAACGTTAAGATGTTAATTGCTGCGAAATTAACGACAGTAATGAAAAATGGAGTACAACTTGAAGTAAAAGGAGAGTAATTTTGATGGCGAAAAATATGTTTCTCGCGTAAGCAGGGACTTTTATGCAGGAAATTTTGAAATCTGGATTGCATTTCTCCCATATTTCATGTAAAGCGTTGCAGAATGCGGTTATATGCCAAATCAATTCATTTTTCTCTGCATATCTTTGCTTAAGAATGTTTCCCTTATTCATCATGCTTACAGGTGGTTTTTGATGATTTCAAAAACATATCATATGAGATCCATAGATTTTGGGTTTTTGTAAATAAAAAGTTGAATTGAAACTTTGTGCACACCTGCGCTTGTAGCTGGTGCTTCTTACCGTGATTGTGTATTCGCGGCAGCGGATGCCTCCTTGCTTTTACCGGATTGAAAACGCACTGATAGTATGAAGCAAACACGACTGAGAACCACAAGTTAAAATCCTTGGCTAATTCCAACATAAGGGTCTCCAAACAAACACACCAGATTCATTCGTTTGCGAGGCGTGCATCTTGTGCCTGACGCAGCCCCGGTGATCCGGAACACAACCAAAGTAAAACAGGTTGAGCTTATCTTTAAACTATTGCAAACTCTCAAAACTCAAAGCCACGATCGCACTGCTTCGAGTTGTTTGTAAAATTGGTCCCCGCTTTCGTCGTCAAGAGATCGCTGCCTTCAATACTTCCGTCTGTGTTTTGGTGCAAAACACTGCCTCAGAAAAACCCCGGTGCTTATCGCACATTTAAATATCGACTACCCGGGTATTTTCGCCTTGGAAAAATTCTGTGGGTTTTATTCCTGTGAACAGTTTCAGCTCAAGTGGTAAGTTCCTCTTTCCAGATGTGACGTCACTGCAGGATCACTATCAGATCTACGAGAACTGATTCAGGTTATTTTCGCTCCTCCCACTCGAAAGACACAGCAACTTGCTCCTTCGCGTTTACACCAAAGCCACGAGCTCTTGATGTGTGTGTCATTTCCCCGCATGTTTTAAACCCTCGTGAATATCCTCCGCTTCTTGAGCAACAACTGTAAAATGTTCAAAATCGTCAGACAACTTTCCTAATGTTGTTCTTTCTGCTGCTCATGCTGCTTTGTGGCAGTTGTTGCAAGGAGTGCTTTCAAAATATTGAAGTCTTAGCTACGTGTTGACTGAACTGATTCTGGCCATACAATGTTAAATTACATGTTCAAAAATAGTTGAAAATGCCCGTTCCAAACACGTACGTTCTTTAATTACAGAGTTCAAGATATGTTCATTGAGTAGTGGCGAAGGCGTGCCATTTACTGTAATTTCCTTAGAACTTACTAAAGCTGCTTTCAAAATTTTGACCCCACAATCTGTGATGTCTGTGCTTAAGTTGTTCTTGAGAAAAAACTGGGTGCGTTTTGGTCGCATCTGGGGCATGGTCCGCTGAACCGGCCTAGTTTCGAAAGAGTATCAACGTCTGACGTCCTGGAGTTTTTTATGTTCAGAGACTGATTTCTTGAGAAAGAAATTTGGTTTAAATTTTTGAAATCAGCTGTCACCTTTAGTCAACTCAGTCCCAGAGCAGTCTTGCTTGTCAAACTTTTGACGGCGAAGTCTTTCTTCCCAATATGATGATATTGCTGTCATGTCATTTGTCATGTCTAAAGGAAAGTTTGAGCGGACCGCTTTTTCTCTAAGCGGCTTAGGTTGGTTGAGATGCCTCAACTTATTGCTTCTCCAAATAAGATTGACTTGAATGTCGTCTTTTGGTGGTGTGGTTTCCCTTTAATGAACTGCCTTCTCTCCGCTGTGGGTTTTAAGAAGTCTTGTCATCTTCAATAGTTATGCAATGATTCACGTCTAGGCAATCGACTTCGCCTGTTTGCTCGGCTGTGCAAGCTCAAAAACAATTTTGAACGATCTGTCCGTTGATCAAGATCAGGAGTCACCAACCTTTGTAAAACTGGGAGCTACTTCTTTGGTACCAATTAACGCGAAGAGCTGCTAGTCTGATATTCACTTCTGAAATAAAATTTTGCTCAATTTACCTTTGGTTATGTTATTATTAATGATGTTAATCTATGTGACGATGCTCATAACAGGCCCGCCGGCGACCAACATGATCCTCGTGGGCGACCTGGTGCCCGCGGGCACCATGTTGGTGACCCCTGATCTCGATCAACGGACAGTTTGTTCAAAATCGTTTTTGAGCTTCTGCCAACACAGCTTGTATTTTGCCAATTACAAGACGTGCACTGCAGGGTTGAGCGTCTCTGGCATTTCCTGGTATGCCTTCTCAAGGACGTACGCAAGGGGGGGTTGGGGTTACCCCCTCCTTGAGCTTGATATTTTACAAAAACTTTATTACCTGCGCAAAGGAGATTAATTGTTTTCGCATACTTTTGCTTGTTAATTTGTCAACTTATTGCAAATACCACGGAATGAACTTGCATGCGAATTTCAAGGAACATTTTAAACACAGAGATAGATCAGAGTGTGATCCATACAGACGAAATCATAGACACAAGAGCACAAAAAATGGTTAGCCACACAGCAGCGCATTACATAATTTTTTTTTTCAAGTGACCAGAAAACAAAGTCAGTTTATTTTAAATGAGATGTAACAACATTGGAGACAGACAGACAGTGACCGAATGAGAGCAATGGTTTGGTTTTCACGGTAATGGGAACATGATGGGGTGATTACATCACAAAAGAAATATCATGACGAAAGAGAAAATATGTACACAAACAAGCCAAAATGAAGTCACAAAGAAATGTAAC
>JGI24159J19872_10013522_pt1 | contig 10601 bp, 5 predicted proteins | sample Ectturendosymbi4_FD_19872 | JGI IMG/M metagenome (IMG submission 19872)
ACACTTTGGCCTAGTGGTTGGGCCCTAGGCCAGGCAACATGACCCAAAATGACCCTAAAACTACTTCACTTATGACATCAGTCACAAAAAATCCGCACCCCCCAACCAAAAAATTTTTTTTCGAGTGCAATCTACTAGACTGGCTGATCTGTTTGAGCCCTTGAACAGCTCTCTAGCGCAATTGGTGGAGGAGCTAGGGTGTTGGTAAAGCAACTAAAAACTGCTGTTTCTTAGGCCGAAATCGAAGTACGAATATATTGTAGACCGGCTCTCAAAGTGTTAATCTAAACACTAGCCCTAAACCTTAACCGTAAAATCGTAATGTGTTACGAGTTGGCTGACTCAATGACTAAGCAGTTCTCATGCAGTGTTGCTGCCGTCATGTTGTAGCTGTGCATGGTAGGTGAAGGTAGGCCTACTTATATAACGTGACATTTTGATTGCACATAATTTCCTAAGTACCCACCAAGGTTTCATGCATATATTCGTTGTTACTGGATTGTAACGAGTCCACCAACATATGTTTAATGTCAATTTGGTTGTGCTCAAGCATTAAATGGCATTGAAGGCAAGTCAGATAAAAGGCTTATGGTTGATCTTTCTCCCAAAAGCAGTGTTGCTTTATCGGCAGAATCAGTCCTATGTTATTTTAGCCCCTGTTTGCTTTAATTGTATGAAAAAATATTATTCATATTTTTCAGACCATAAGGCGCAGTATCAAAAATTTAATGCTAGCTGTTCTTTTTTCATAGATAGGTGCATGAAATGAAGCAAACATTAGATAACACACCAGTGAGTTAAATCGGACAGATTTTAACTCGCTTGGATTACCGTACATATGAGCGAGTTTAATCTGTCACACACGTCTAATCCCTTCGACACGACTAGAATAATATGAAAGTTGTGCACGTGTTTGATTCAGTGTGCGCCAATGTAGTAAGGAGCCTTGCGGAGTAAAGCGATCTGTGGTATGTGCTAGCTACTCTCGGAACCACATACACTGCTCATTGCAATTGTTATTGGCTTGTTACATAACATCATGGTCTGTTTACAAAAAATCGTATCTAGCAATTAACACTTTGTCTGCCGGTCTACAAATATATTGTATGTGGAACTCAGGGAAAATGCAGGGATATTTCGGTTAACTTACCAACTGCATAGCTCCTCAGCTGATTGCGCTAGAGAGCTGTTCAAACCCTCAAAAGACTCAGCAAGTCTTCGAGCTTAACATGAAAAAAATTTTTTGGTTTTGGGTTTCAAGTTTTTTGTGAGTGACATCCTAAGTAAGGTAGGTTTTTGGCCATTTTTGGCTGCTGGTACCTGAAGTGGGCCCAACTGCTAGACGGAAGTATTTCACTCAAGTTTTCAATGGAAACTAGTCTAGAATCTGAGTCTGTTGAGCCTTTGATTGACTTTCTAGCATTTCTGGTTCAAAAGTTACGGCCTAAAATAAACAAAATAATTAATTATCAAATATTTGATTTATTCGTAATTTTGTTGTTTTTAGGTCATAACTTTTGAACCCAAAACACCAGCAAGTCATCTATAGTATCAAAAGAGTCTGATTTTAGCCTAGTTTCCAAAAAAAACTTGAGCGAAATACTACCATCTACTAGTTAGACCTAGGGCCAGATGAAGTTGGCCAAAAAGGCCTAAAACAACTCAACTTATGACATCACTCACAAAAAAAAAACAATACCAAAATTATTTTTTGATTGCAGATGTGAAAACTTGTCGAATCTTTTGAGGGTTTCAAAAGCTCTCTAGCACAGTTGTCGGCAGAGACATTCCTGTGCAAAAACATATGCAAACTGCTGGATTTTAGCCTCAACCCACCAGAAGCCAAGGTGTTAAATAAATAGTACCTTTCCCTGTATATAATTGGCTCTAGATGAGAAAGCACAACCAGATCCGTACATTAGGCACACCTTTGGTTTTTGAGAAAATTAAAGGATTTTAAGCGTGCCTTACAGTCTGAAAAATGCGGTGATGTATGGAGTTACAATAATTAAATTGTAAATCCTTCCATGTTGCCTGCAAATAACATCCCACAATTATTTTTTGTGGTTTTTAGGCCATAACTTATGAACCAGAAATGATAGAAAGCTAAATCAAAGGCTCAAAAGATTCAGATTATAGCCTAGTTTTTAATAAAACTTGAGTCAAAAAATTCTATCTAGCAGTTGGGGCCCAGGGCCATATAACCTGAGCCAAAATGGCCTAAAACCTACCCCATTTATGATGTCACCCAATTTTTTTCATTGCAATCTAGAAGACTTCCCACATCTTTTGAGCATTTGAACAGCTCTCTAGCACAATCTGCTGGAAAGTTAGAGAGTTTCAAATTGGTGTGAAAATAGTGCAAAACCACATGCTCAGTGCAGGAGTTTGAAGTACGAGTATCTTGAACACTGCACAGCAAACATGTTACATGTTGATTTTGGTGTTGAAAGATTAGTAATTGCCATCATGACCCTTGGAAATGGCTGCAACACATTTTCTGAAAAGGCACTATCTATTTTGCCTCATGAAGCAAAAGCACTGCTAGAACTATTTTGCCTTTGGCCGAACAAGATTCGTTGAAGTGGTCACATGACAAGTTTGGAATACATGGCCTGCACAGTTGACTATTACATTTGTACCGGCTCATTTTGACATGCATGGTTGAGTAATGTCATGGTTTTATTGCTGGCAAGGTAATTAGTGACTTCTTGTCTGCATTGAGTGAACTGTAAGCCCACCCTAAACTGTAGCTCATTGTTTCTTTGCGTATGTTACTTGTCACATGACCACTTGACTACTACTTAGCATGACTATGTCGCATGACCACTAAATCAAAATAGGGCCAGCACAGCTTTTACCTCATGAGGCAAAATAGACACTACCTTTAAAGATCATTTTCAAGTCTTCCACGTGATCAAGTCTTCCACGTGATCTCTCAAAGATCATGAACTTACTTGTTGTTGTATTTGTAGTTCAGTATGCTTTTTGCTTTGCAAAATACTTTCTTCATTTAATGTTGAATAACAAAATATTTCCATTTTTGCATTTGTTATTGCACAGATAACTGTAAGGATGAAGAATCTGGACCTTATGATACAGTTGTTGTGGATCTGAGTATTCCAAGCATTAACATTGACATTGTTTATGGTGACGAAGATGAAAAGCTGTCCCAGGATGGACAACCTGAAGTTAGTGCATGCATACACGATTGTGGAATTCACATTTACTGCATGTGTCAAAGTACTTGCAAATTAGGTTAACACTTTTCCTAAAACATTAGCAACATACTTCTCATTTTTATTTTGAGGTGTGACACTTGGCACTGCAGGTTTATTGGTTTAAGATATATGTTGAATTTAATTAATGCAGGTTTTTTTAAAGAAAAATATTAGGTACCCAGTATCAATCTGTAGGGACCCGATTTCTCTTGACTCTAGGGACCCGATGATAATTTCAGCTGATTTTAGGGACCCAATTTTCAATTCTGGGGACCCGAATCGGGTCCCTAAAACACCTTTAAAAAAACCTGATTAATGATTAAATATTATCATGATCACGCTGCACTGTATTCATGAAAGCCTTGAAAATATTCAGGGCCCCAAGTTAAAAAAGTTTGGCAGTAACTACAGGCAAAACATAGCGAATATTATTGGTCAGTGATGGCGAATCTTTTCTAAACCGAGTGCCTTAAACAGCAACCCTAAATCCACTTATGTATTCCAAAGTGCCAACACGGCAATGTAACTTTAATGGGCCAACTGAGGTTTTGGGTTAGAAAAACGTATGCTTTAGCATCTTTTGTCTTATAAAAAACATACAACAACAGAGCTTCCAATGATAGAAACAATTTTAATTGAAAGGTAAGAGTTTCCATTTAGCATGCTTTTGAACAATTAATGTGATTTTTGCTGTTGCATGCTTGCTGACAATTTGTCTAACCTTGAGTTTGAAAGCAACACATGCAGCACTCAGGTCATATGTTATTCAGTATACCTGTCAAATGTGTCCATTAGGTTCTTCTGGTGTGGCTACCCAAATTATGTCATCGATGAATCTACAGAAAAGTTCCGTCTGACTTAACACACCAGCAATCAGCTTTTTACACACTGACTGACTGACTGTTCAACTTGATGCTTACCTTACATAGTTCTTCAGCTCCCGTTTCATCAGAATGTCATTCTGGATTCAGATTGTCTGCCCAAAGTTAACTCTGCAATACACTTCCATCTCTTTTCATACAAATGGGTGATTGCTGTTACTATCAATTGAACCAAGTTGCAAGAAATTTTATGAAGCTCAAGACGTGCTAGATGTTTTGATTGGTTTAATGCTGATTTCATGCTTACACTGCCTCTTTGTGGTCCTTAACGACTGGCAGTGATTCAGCATTAATGGATAATAGAGAACCAGTTACTGTCTCTAGTGTTTCCAACCCGGGTTTTCAAATACCAAACCCGGGTATTTTAAAAAAAACTAGAATTGCTGTTGCATTGAAATATTAGTAATTCTGATAACACTGAAGTTGCAGATTGGCGCGTGTAACGACCAAATCAGCACGTTTGAACTTCCAACTATTATCATGAAGCACGAGGTGCGGATTTTGCTCGGTGACCGTCGTACGTTCGTTGTTGGTCCGTTTATATTTTCGTTCAATTCACCTGTTTAGATGGATCGTGACGTCATTTTGCACATAAGTGACTATACAAATTTTGGTCTTTTCGCTAACCTAATTCAATAACTACTACGTGAGGTAGTTCTTCAAAGGTATGCCGTTGTTTCGTAGTTACTATTTGGTTCATTTATAAGCTGTTAATGTGTTAGTTCATATACAAGTTGTGATCCTTTGCAAAATCGATTCGTTCCTTTTCAGTTTGCAATGACTTTCTACAAAATATTTAGGTTTCCATTAGAAACGACTTTAAGTAGATTTTGAATCATACACATTCAGTTTAAAGACGTTAGTAATCAAAGAAAATCTGAAGCATAGTGCCATTTCTTATACAACAAGGCTCAACCAACAGCAGAGTGCAATTTGTGCTCCGTGGGACAAACGCAGGTAGATCAAGCACCGAAAGCTTAATCAATCATTTGAAATCAAAGCACAGAATCCATGTAATCCTTGAGTGAAAACCACAAAACTAGTCCGGCGCAAGAAGAGATCGGATCACAAATTGTGAAAAAGGAAATGAATCTTTTTGAGGCTACAAAAAAGAGGTCAAATAACCTTCAAAAAACTGTTCCATGCCTTAATTACAATCAAGCCCAAATTTGTGGAACCAGAGGGCTTTTTCAGCCACGGGTATATTTGTCACAAAACTCAGAAACAGACTGAATTTGATTGTCAGGCGTCAGTATCGCAAACATCATTGAAAAACTGTGCTTAACAATTAACGATTCGCTAATAGATTGCGCAGGGACCAACAGCAGTAATTTCACAATGATATTGAGTTTTATCGGTCAAAATCGCATTCATTTCAAAATCCGAAAAAAACGTGTTTTCCCGGGTTTCTTTTCTCAGCTACCCGAAACCCGTGTTTTAAAATTTTGCTCCGAATTGGAAACACTAATTGTCTCCGTCTCTTGTGATTATAGGTGTTTGAAGCCAGCAACTATTTGTGTGCTTATTTTCAGTGTTTACGCAAACGTTTCACTTGCCTTTTTTCATTGATTTTGTATCAGGAAAAAAGCAGCATCACCCAGAATACAGTAAAAAAGGCAAGAAGGGGCATGATTGCTGATCTTCTGCCGCGTGAAGCTCCGTTTAAATGCCCGTTTCCCGACTGCAACGTGATTTGTGTATCAAGGTATAAGTTGCGGCGGCACTACAGGTAACTGTTTGGTTCACAGTGCGTGTTTCACGCAGCTGGAGCCTTCCCAATTTTTTGTTTGTATTTTTTTCCTCTTAGAAATCATCAGGAACGGAAACACGTTTGTAAGTTTTGCCAACAGAAATTTCTATACTTGAAAGACAAGCGAATTCATGAACGAACACACACCGGAGAACGTCCCTACGTTTGTCAAGTTTGCAATAAAGCTTTTGTACAAAAGTGTACTCTTGCCAACCACCTCATTACTCACAACAAAAGGTAGCTTGATATGTTACAGTATATTGTATTTGGTTGCTTGATGCTCATTTTTATGGTAGGAATGTAGACGAAGTGCTCTTACCAACAAAAATTGTTTTAAAAACGACTGTAAAATATCAAAAAAGTCTTATTTTAGTGTAATATATTCGCATGCAGATTTTACATTTGATCTTCTTTCGTTACAGTGTCAAAGAAGAAGTATGTGACCAGTGCGGCAAAGCGTACTATTATAAGAAGAGTCTGGCTCAACATAAAAAGGAAAAGCACAGTGCTGCTCCCCAGCTTCATATCTGCGCTTTTTGTGGCAGAAAGTACCAAGGGTGCGTTGATTTTTGGGTAATATAATCCCTGTTAACTCGAGGCTTGAGCATAAAAAGTTTCATCTGATCTGAATGCTTTCAAGGCCCCCGAGAATGTGATTAGTGTGGGATGTTGCTGCCAAATATGTCCCTTTAGTAAAGTCGAAGTAGTTATCGTAAGCGTGAGTATCTTTGCACATAAAATAATGGAATTTCCTCATATCAAAGTTTTGTAATGCCATACTGAAGTAAGCAGGGCTGCGGAGACGTCGTAAAAATGACACAGCTCCGGCTCCGGAGCTCTTTTCATGAAAATGGCTTCGGCTCCGGAACTCTCTTTTTTCATAGCATGGCTTCAGCTCCGGCTTCTGTTCGTTTTCACAGATTAATATTTTCAATTGTCTTGGTGTGCCGCAAGTTGAATGGAAAATAAATTATATCAAGTATACACAAAACTAAGAGAATATACCAAACTTTTTTGAGTAATTTAGTCTGGTAGCTTTTTGCAAGCAGCGCTCTTACCATGAGGAAATCAGTGATAAAACAGCAATCACAGGTTTAGACGATTCAGAGAATAGTAACTAGCGAAAAAGTAACTCAAGGTAACGGTAATATAAACAAATTCTGGAAAGACAGTCGCTGGTTTTGCCGTCAATGCCTGAGGGATTTTTGTTATTTCTTGCTACCAGAATCAAGAAAAAGGCTGTTTGTCCCAACTGACCAAGTGTTTTGCACTCGTTGCATGCTTTGCCTGTTGCAATCTTGGCGATTCCAGCTGACAGCGCTGCCCGGGCAAACCATGCAAAGAGCGCGAAATACATAGTCGATTACCTCTCTCATGTGTTCTTTCTGACATGCACTCATTTGCATTAACACAAATGCGAACGTGTGTAAAAGCCCTTTGTTCAAAGAAGTAGTATGACTTCTAGCACGAAATTCACCTTTAACTTTTTTAAAACAGTTAAAAACTTCTGAATTCTTATCTTTTGCACTCATAATAAGCAGTGATGAATCACAAAGTAAAGCACAAATTGACCTGCAAAGCTTACGAGAAAGTAGGACTGGTTACCGTGCTGAATACATATAATTTTATCCACAGATGAAAACTTATTTGTTTACATTGCTTTTTTATACCCTCCTGATAATGTACTGCTGTGCAAAGCAATGCAAGTTCGCCACCAATTACTAGTAACTTTCATGTTATGCTGCTGCTAGTAAGCCTAATGGTTTCTAATAACCTACTTTGCAATGGCGTGCCGTGCATTTCACGATTAAATCTGCAATGGTATCATATCGTAATCATACTCACTGCTAACAGCACGATTACACAGCTACAAAAGGTATGGATGTTACATTTTATACCTACTCATTATAGCTCACTTCTTTTTAGATCGCTACACTACTACAGACCCGGTTTAATCATTCTGACTATAAAGTAAGATGTTGTGGCAGTTAACGTTTTGTTTTACTTCTACGACAGTGGTTCTCAACCATTTCGCTGAAGCGAGTCAAATCCAGATCTACAATTTAGTTAGAGAGCTGCGCTAAAAAATTGACGCAAGTCGATTGACACGTTTTGTTTTATTGCACTAACGAAGTCTGTTACACAAAATATTAGACGTGCTACTGAAAGACTGCTAAGAGCCGCACAGAGGATGCTTGGGAGCTGCATGCGGCTCTTAGAACAGTGTTTGAGAACTATTGTTCTACAAGTAACACTAACCCTGCCAGCTACGATGCCACAACCTTAGCAATGATTAAACCAAGAAAACGTCAAAGACTTGCAGATCTATTGTTGCAGTCTTGGTGTTGTAACTCAGATGACTATAGCTCCAGCTCCGGTCCTACATTTTAAACTGAGCTCCAGCTCCTGATTTTTAATTTGAGCTCCAGCTTCGCTTCAAGCCAAATTCCTAGCTCCAGGCACCGGCTCCGCAGCCCTGGAAGTAAGGAAAGCGTATTGGAAAAACGCTGAATCACATACGTGCGTATAAAACATGTTCAAGGTCTAGTGTTGCAAATGACCGTCGTGGTTCCACAAAAAAACATCTACTGAGCACCAGGTATCAAGTCTGTTTAGAGCATTATTTGCTCCATGTTTTCTTTTTTCTGGTGAATGCGACTTACAACATTAAATACCAGACGTTTATTCTAGGACAGAAGTTTGACTATACTTTAAACCACATGCGCGTAAAACAAGTATTTGCCAACACTCCGGATAGTGGTCCAGGTGTAAGCGAGTCAAATGTAAAAAGACTGAATCGCTCTTGATGTTCAAACTGCGATATATCCTATGTGAAGAATGTTGAGTTTCCCGAATTGCAAACGATTTTGAGCTCTCGCTAGTGCTCGTCCTATCTAAAAACTTGCAGCTTGGTTTTGGATGAAAATTTTTGCGCCATTTGATTAATGATTATTGCGAGTCGCTGACACTTTTTTGCAGTAATGAACAGGCAACATTAGGGGAAAAATGAAAAATAAGTCTGTCATAGCAATACATGTTCCGACGAAATAAGCACCGACTTCAAGTTCCCCAATCGAACATCGAGCTTGCCCAAGGCCTTTCTTTGCCAACCTTACCGTTGCAGACGAGATTGTTCTGCATGTTGTCGCAGAACAGGTTTTTGATTGCTGCACAGAACACACACCATCTGCGTCGGTGATTCTATTTCTGAAAAAGTTCAGAGCGCAACTGTTAAGTAATTTTTGATTAAAACGGATACATTTAGTTAAAAGTTTCAAATAATTTTTACACTTTATCGAACATGTTTGTTCACTGTGAGAGACGAAAATACGGATTCGTTTCATTTGAATAACGTCTCTGCATCTCTGGACATTTATTGTGTTTGCTTAGTATTTGGCTACAACGCAGATGATTACATTTCCATTATTTTTTGCGATATGTTTGACAGTCGTTCCGGGTATTTTTCCCACTTACGGAAATGTCCAAAAGGTGATGCAGTTTTTCTCCCTTGCAATTACTGCGGCAAGCTTTATCAGCGAATCGACACTCTGGAAAGACACAAGGTACGGAATTTACATCAGCTTGATGTTTTTGCCAGGTTGTGTTAAATCTGATCGACGTGCAACCGAGTGTTAAAGCGTGAGCTGTTGGTACGATTTATTAGTTATCTTGGTTTACGTGTGTTGCGTGGAAAGTTTGTTACAATGAGTCGTGCTTATGGCAATATGCAGAAATATTTTCTGGTAAGTGCAAAGCACCAGTCGGTAGGTGATTCGAGGTTCAATAATGTGTATTTTGTCTTTTCTGACGATTACTTTAAACAGCCATGTTAATAAAATTCAGTTAATTTGCGGCGCAACGTCACAAAAAAAATTGCGAAATTGGTTCCTTGACTACACAGGTAAAAAAAGTCCAAGCAATTTCGTGATAGCGTGGTGTTAAACTTTGAAAGTCTGTAATCTAGATTTTGAACCCATCTGTTGGATCAACATGCACAATTGGTAAACACGAGCAAGTCTAAGCCTTTTGCCAATAAGACTTTGTTCGATTTTCCTGTGGCTGTATTAGCGGAAATGACATTAAAGGTTAACTGTTTTTATATTTTTGATTGCGCCGCTGATTTTCGGATTTGGTTCATCCCGAAAACAAGTTTGCCGTACCAGAAAATAGCATGTATTATTACTGAAACATACGCACAAACGTGTTGAGAACCATGTCCACAATTAANGCCAAACTTCTTGCTACATGCTAATCACTGACGATACTGGAAGTTGGTTAGGGCCATATATGGGGTGTTATTAGTGATACTTTTTTTAAACGATANCGTTAAAGCAGTCAGCAACCANTAGCTTTAGCACGGAAATAATAACGTTTTCGTGACATTTGTTCAGGGCCTGATTTAACTGATGCGAGGCCCTAGGCTAATCCACTTTTGAGGACCCCTCTCCTATTGTTGCGAGGAAAAAATGGAAAGCGAAAAATCAATTTGCGAAAATCCGAAAATGNCGCTCTGAAAGTAGCCTACAGTCAGTAAAAAATTCTAAATCATTANTGGAGTGCNCACGATCACTGCGTTTATTGCTGCCTTCGACGCAAAAGCGTTAAATTGCACGGAACTGTTGAAATCCTACTTGGCTGGCGAGAACAGGATNATTAACTGCCACAGGCAAACCAACCGAAATCGCCGTAATTGAAATATTTGACAAAACACATGGCCTACGTTTTTTATAAGAATCACATCTGTTTTTT
>JGI24159J19872_10013528_pt1 | contig 10599 bp, 5 predicted proteins | sample Ectturendosymbi4_FD_19872 | JGI IMG/M metagenome (IMG submission 19872)
CTACTATTTTTATTCAGGAACGGCTGCGGTAGCGCCGCTATTAAATTTAACAAAGAGCGGTAGCGACGCTATTAATAAAGTAGCGGTTGCCCACCTCTGCAGTGGCAAGTTGCTAAAAGAGTCAGTTTTGCGTAGAAACCAATGGTTTTCAAAGTTGGGTTACATGGAGGGGTGGCTAGTAGTATGTACACAGCTGTGTTATATTCATTAGCGTACGGAGGGGGGCACTGTGCCATGGCCCCCTCCTCAGACACTACAAATAAAAAAATTTATAAACAGTATTAGTATTTTTACGTGTAAATGCGTAATTTTAGGTGTAATTTGCGTATTTTTAGGTGTAATTTTGCAAAATTTTCCCGGGGGCGTGACGCCGGACCCCTCTAGAATGGTCGTCCTAAAGTTGATTTGTGACGTCACACGATTGAGACAAAACTCCCCCCCTCGGAAATTTTCTGCGTACGCCACTGGTTATATTTGCCTTATTCGCGTTTTAGATGAGATCTTTGGGTTATTGTGGGTTGTTATTGCTATAATGGGTCACGGTAAAAAAGGTTGAAAACCATTCAAGTTTATCAATAGCCTTTACGTTTTGGGAAAAAATATGTATGGGAATTTGAATCCCATTTACAGATTGGAACTCAATGCCGCTTCTTTCGACCAACACATGCTTTCAAAAATATAATTGGAAAAGGTCGATTTGATGACGTGTGATGTTTAAAACAAGTCAGAGCATGCTTAGTATTTTCTCATTGCCATTACACATAAAAAAAAACTATGAAAGTAGGGTTTCACGAGAACACTACCTACTTTCGAGTAAGTATGTTGCTCATGGTCTTTTTTTGGTTTCGTATGGGTGCAGAGGTTTTTCAACTTTTTATCTATTCCTTGTGAAGTCCTTTTGTCTACATAAATGAAGGATTCTGATATGTTCTTGCCCAAAAAAAAGTTGTTTTTAACATTTTATTGAAAAAGCGCTTTATCAAACTCGCGTCATATTGGTCTGGGGTCACAAGCGTTCTGGTGCACCCGTATCAACTTTTAGCTTTACTGTTTTAGGTAAAAAGGCAAAGGAAGACGTGTAAGCAGCTTTGTAACGATGGCTGGAACAAGCCATTAAAAAAATAAATTGGAAATGATATCTTCGTCACTCCGTGCCTGCATCAAGTCACACCACGACCGCACGCACAAAAGTCTGGTACATCTTGAAGTAACTTTATTTCTGTGGTTGTTGTCAGAGACAGAGGGCTGCAACCACCAGTAGTATTTTAATGCTAAAAATGTATAAATTGCGCAAGTGTTGGAAATGTACATGCTTTCCGATTTGAAATCGTTTTCCTAGTCGTTGCTCAGCAAAATTCTTTTGCTACTTTTGACAGTTTTTGTAGGTGATAAATCGCGGAACTATAAATATATTAAAAAATTAGGAAAGCACAGAAAAGGTCTTTGAAACGGTAATAAACACAACAGAATACGTGTGAGTACCTTTAAACAATTAAACAAACTGAATTATGCTTGTATAATCTGCGCCTTCAATAGATTATCTTAAAAAAATAGTTATGTCGTATGCAATCTGAAGCAAATTGATATATCGGCTCCCTGAAGCTATGGTGATACTGTAGGTATCATCCTGGGCATACTTGTAGGTACACGTTATAGTTTAAAGTTTTACGTTCCTTCCCATAAAACTACCATCAACCCTTCATAGAGTGAAATGTTAACTTGAACGCACTAGCAAGAAATAGCTCTTTTTATCGCCTTGCTGTGAGTAAAATTTTACAGCAAAATAAAAAGTCGACTTACTTTTGCTGGTACGGCAAGTCGATTGTAGACCATTTGCTAAAAGAAATTGCATGAAACAAGCTCAAACACTGATGCGCTGCAAGTTTGGTAGATATACTCAACTTATCGGTAAAAAGATCGTTAGCTGATAAGTCGTAACAGTTGTAATCAAACCAATAAAATTTCGATCGATTTTGACGAGGGCATTAAAGTGAAAATTGCCGAAGCTTTCTGCATGCCTCTTGTTTTTTATGACTTACATCAACATGGCAAACCGATTAAAATTTGTTTACCAAGCAACGGACTTTGTTTCTTTTTAATCCAGCTGCAATTTGATGCTTATGCACAGTTTGCTGGCAAATATCCTGGTAAGATCAGCCGATAGATGCCAAACACCATGGTCTGGTTCGTGTTTCAAATATGCGTGGTTTCGATTCTGACGGTGTTTGCCGTTGAAGCGGTGAACGTCAAAGGTCCTTCCTTCAATTCAACTTCTTCTTCGCGTTTGTCAACATCAGCACTCCCCAACGTGCAATGCGATCTTGTCGCTGGACAGAGATTAATAAGCAGGAAGCATGAACTGGAGTGTTGCAACGAAACTGAGCGGTTGTACAGATCTTACTGGAATTCCAAGGCAGCTTCGTTGGCAAAATACCTTAACAAACTTAAAAGATGGAACTGCCCTCAGTTCGAAAATGAATGCGAACAACGAACATTTTCTTTTAACACAGTCTTCACAACGCTCATGTATGATCGTTTTTGTTCCCCAATCAAGCTTGCCGAAAAATGTTTGCATGTTTTGAGTGCAATGGCGATTGATCCGACCGAGAAGAAGAGTAACTTGAGCTTCAGTTTGGAACAAGATCAGGCAGACGAAGAGTCGAATGCATCGCGATCAAACAAACTGGAAACGAAGTGGACGATTGTTGCGGCAACAATGCGAAATGCCCAGCTTTCCCAGGATGATTTAACGTCTCCGTGTCTGCAAGTCGCTCTTTACCAAGAGGGTATAAAGTATCACGAGTTGAAGAGCGTAGATATTCCCTCATGTGAACTGTTCTGGTGTGGATTCGACGAAAAAACCGCTGCTTTACATCAAGTTTCGGCTTGGACATGTCTTCATACGAGGTAAAGCATGTTATAATTAAAAGCAGAACGTTAGTCAGAATATTCTCTCATTAACTGAGCAGTCAGGAAAATTTGCTAAACAATGTGTGGGAGGTGGCAAGGACTCCATAAAGCATGTTGACCAACATTTTCATCATTGTGGCGAGACGAATGCTAATCCACAGCTGCTGTTGCAGTTGTCGCACGTACATGAGCGAGTCTAATTTCTGATGCGGAAAACGTGCTGGTTAAGTTGGAAAAATAATGAACTCTACTTATTGCAAAACTCTGTTAAAAATGATGATGAAAACGTTGTTGCCTTTGGAGTCAAATATTTTGTTGTGATCAAAGTATCCACATATCACAAGTTGTTGCGTTTGGGCAAATGTGTTTCGTTTTGTTTCACAATTTGACATCAGTTTGCAGCATCGCGAGGGGTTTGGGCTTCTGGGCTTTTTTTCATGGAGTTCCCGCCTGCACTGTTATTATTGGCCGATGCTGAGCATTCAATGCTTCAAGTGATTCGAATCGAAACCTGCTTGAATTTTCGCAGACCTTCATGCTAAGCAATCGTTGTAACGGCGTTCTTTGACTTTTTTCAATTGTGCTTAACAAATTTTACATTAAACTGCTGTTGGGTTGCGACACATTTTTATGAAGCGCAGCCAGGAGTGCAGCCGCATGGAAGAAAATTGTCGTTGCACCTTTTTTTGATGGTGGAACGGCATTTCCACACTCTTTGAAGCATTGCTTACATATAGATGCCTTTCATATTTTTGAAACTTAAAAAAGTCTGCTCAACATGTTTTACTGTGCTTGGGAATGTCTTTTTGTAAAAGTGAGTTCCTCACCATTTTCTTCAGAATTTCACTCCTGAATATGTCGTTGACATTCACTATAACAACGCTTCATGGATTGCAAATCTGTTTTTTGTATGAGATATTCAGTTAGAAAACTTAATTTTAGTCTCTTGAACTCGAGTATTCGAACTTTGGGATTTGGGCAGCACTGCCATGCCACCGTCATGAGATCCTGGTCGGCTTTGGCGGTGGGAAACAATTAGAACATTTCTATGATCGTCTAATTTTAATAATTTTAACGCACGTTTCAGCAGATCATGATGTCTAAGAGCCAATGAAAAAAAATTGAGTTTATTTCACCAGCCAGTTTTTCCGCTTAATCCGTGTATCAACCTCCTTGTTTCGCCTTTAGTGTTAAAAAAATTTTACAATTAACGAAAACGACACAACTTTAACTTGCCTTTTTAAAATTTTTACCTTTCGTCTGTTATCTTTTCGGAGAATTACGCCAACTTTCCAAAGGCGATTCAGAATTAAGGAAAGAATGTGCTGCGCAACAGTTTGAAAACTTATTCAAAAATCGTTGTTTGCAAAGGCGATTCTGAAGGAAGGAAAGAATGTGTTGCGCAACAATTTGAAAACTTATTCAAACATCGTTGTGGAAAATCGGGAAGTAGATTGATTTTTTCGATTTTATCATAAACAGCTGAATCATTTTACACAGGTGCGGAATAAAATTGGGTTTAAAATTGATAAAACAATAACGTTTTTGGCTTTCCAGTATCTTCCAGTGACAGCAAGTTTTGCAATTTTTCAGAAATTCGGAGTGTATTGCAAACTGTCATACACAAAGAATTTCAAGTTGATGTATATGTGAAATTAGTATGTATATTCTGCTTAATCCTCTTGTTCAACACCTAACCTTATTATCTTTGCAAATCTGCAATATAAAAACTCGGGTCTTCTTTTCTCGTTTATTTCCTTGACATGAAAGTACTTAGTATGCAGTATTGCAATACCACGAATCGATGTTTGATATCAGAAACGCTTTTCAAGGGTATGATTGTCCGTTGCAAGAAATAACTTCGCTGCAAAAGTAATTCCTGTGGCTGCCTATGAGAGAGGTTTGGCGAACGGAAGGTGTAAGGATGAACCAGNGTTAAAAAAAGCTGNTTTATGCCTGAGCTCNGAGGCATTTTTCATTAAGCAACAAAGCTTGGTGTGGTATTTGTACATTTATGATTTCCATATCAGCAAATAACATTTCATTAATTCTTAATCTTGAAAAGGTTACAAAATTACAGACAAGTGATATTCTTTTCCCCAGCTTCCATACCTGTTTAGTTAAATAAAATCAAGCATAATTTAAATAAAATCACACATCGATATTGCTTTTGTGTACCACGAATCTTAAGTTTCTTTGGGTTATAGGAACAGCTTGTTTTAATGCCAAACAACATATTAAAACGACTCCAAAATAACTGCGTCAAGTTGCTCTGAACGTTTGCCTTAGCTTGTGTTTTAATTTAACATCAAAGTAATGCACCCAATCGTTAATTGGAACAACTGGCTGGTGAAATAAACCCAGCCTATTCTTTCATTGACATCGTGATCTGCTGAAACGTGCGTTAAAATTATTCAAATAAGACGATCATAGAAATGTTCTAATTGTTTCCCACCGCTAAAGACGACCATGACCTCATGACGGCGGATGTGCTTCCCAAATCCCAAAGTTCGAATACTCGTTGAGTTCAAGAGACTAAAGTTAAGTTTCAAACTGAAATGTTTCGTAGAAAAAACATACTTGCAATCCATGAAGCATCTCGCTTCGACCTTGCTTGGTCCATGAAGCATTTCGCTTCGACCTTGCTTGGTCCCGTCATGATGTGGAGCCACCAGAAATATCTCAGATTGCTGTTGACCGTGAGGTATTTTGAGTCCTCCAAGGACTGCTGCCCCCGCGACCTTCCCCAGAGGAAAAGCGGCTGTGAAAATGAATGAAATGTTTAACATTGTAGCTTTCTTTAACAAAATTTATTTACGTTTGATCGCGCTTGCAACAAACTATGCTATTGCCATCTGTCACCCAGCATACAATTCTTAAGCCTATTCAAATAATAAAACAGTTCAGTCCTGAAATCTGCTACTTTTGTTTGACAACCTCTAACATGTGAAACGAATTTATATATTTTTCAGATGCAAAACCAACATTTGGATTATTCGCGCACTGCTCATTATCCTCGGGTTTTCAATTACCGTAGTCAATTTTATGATCATCTTCATTTTCGGTCTGTATCCCAAGATGAGGCAGCACAGTCAAGCAGTTTACAAGTTATCGTTAGCTTTCAGCGATTTGTTAATGGGTGCACTAGGTTTTCCCACTCTCTTCACCACATTCTGGATGTCTACAAACGATGTTCGAGTTTTTCAGAAGAGCAATGTGTCATCGAGTAGTTTACTTCCATTTTATAAGGTTCCTAGATATAACATTCCATACGTGCACTTTGCTGGATTTGTTCTGTGCCTTTCCATAACAGTAACGATGTATACGCTGGCTGCTGCAGCACTGGATCGCTTAATGGCTGTTCACAAACCTCTGCTATACTGCAAAGAGACTGCAAATAGAGTGGCCAAAAAAGCTTGCCTGGTTATTTGGATCGTATCAACAATATTTTGTCTGTTTCCTGTTTTCCTTCCTGCGGTGCAGTACCTCGTAGTTCTTTCTTTTCTTAGCACCATGGCCGGCAAACATGCGCTTGTCATTTACGCAATCGTTGGCGCTCTACCCTTGATCGCCATGTGGATATTCAGCATAGCGACATATCGCTGTTCAAAAAAGTACACGAACATCAGAAAACGATTGGCCTCTGCCAAATCTCGAGAACTGACCAATAGAATGGAACATCGGCTTGCAAAGACCTTGGTGACGATGGTGGGCGCGTTTACAGCCTGCACGCTACCAGCAGTGTTGGTTTTGCTGGTCGCCCTTTTTCTTCGTAATGTTTACCCGAGCCAACCTGAACGTTTCGAGCCTCAAACAGCCAGCTCTTACTACCTTGCTCAATTTGTCGCGTTTTTGATCGTGGCCTGTAACAGCTTGTGCAGTTTTTTCATATACAGTTGGCGGCACGTCGAGTTCCGTAAAGCCTTGAAAATGCTGCCAAGTTCCGCTTCAAACCGAATCGGCCTTTCTTCTTTCGCGAGGAACTTGCAGAACTGTTGTCGGAGTGTGGTCCACCATGGCAGGCGGAGACTGTCTTATTTCCCAAACTTCTCAACTGAATCAGAGAGGAAACGAAGCTCGGCTTCAGACACGAAACAAAGCTCCGCTTCCACCAAAGAAACTTATGCATTTCCCGATGAAAACGCGATGCCAGAGACTCCTGCTCACCTGTCGAACAGCGACAAAAGCACAACTAACTTATCTGTAAATTACCACTCACGGTCAGAACCACGACAGACCCAACCAAATGTGAACTCTTGGGATCAAGAAGACTCAGTATTTGATTCATTCGCTATTGATGTACGAGCTGACCGCCTTTTTATGTCGGTTATGGACAACATTGAAGAAGAGCCTGAGAAAGAAGAAGCATGAAGAATTCTGAAATGACTGTGGACATACCGAGCTCAAATTCATTCTACTTTCTCTTGTGTTCAGACAGTTTGCTTCTGGTTTGCAAAAACTTTACATGGATGCGATTGTACGTTGTCCGCAAACAACTGAAGTAAAACCTTTCGTAAATTATGGAAACCGCGAACTGGTGTTTTCATCAATTTTGGCCAGTCGAGACCAGAAAATAAAAATCAATTAACCACACAATCTGTTAGGCTCACCAGATGAACAAAACGATCATCGATTGAAACAAAACTGCCTAGCTATAATTCAAGCTATTTATTCTTGCAACAACTTGGTGAGCCTAGAGAAATTATATTGTTAATGACTTAAAATAGCTTATTTTAGTTATATCTGTGCAACGCAGAAATTAGCCAATAGAAAAGGAAGTCAAGTTTGTTCTGAAAACTGATCTTTCTAATGCTCACCCAGCTGAAACAAGGACTTCAACAAGATGTCAACCTTTACGGGGACTTCAGCAAAATTTCAGGTTTTAAATATTATTCTTAACACAGTGTTTTTTTATACATAAAGGAGCAGCGAATCTCAAAGTCGAAAAACTTAGCAAGGAAAAACTTACTCAAAAATATAGCCATTAGACATTTCTCGTACAGATTTTGGACTTGCATTATGAAAAGAAATATTTTTATATCTACTTTTAGTTTAAAGTTTGGTTATCTGCTGCTTCAAACCCAAAAAGAGTATAGCGTGCAACGGAATCAAACGAACCTCTGTTCGACAACACTTTTTCCACTCTTTGGTAATCTTTCACGCATGAGTCCGTATCATTTTGTGCTTACATCTACCGCCTTCCGGCTAAACCTGAGTAACAACAAACAGCGAGACATATTCTAAAATGTACTCATCAATCTCTAATGAGCAATGCATTGTTTTTCAAGCTGTTTGAAACGTTATCACGTACAACCAGTTGTAATTCGATTCAGATTATACGTAGTTTGCAATTACCTTAGTGGCTAATTTTGCGTTACATGATGAAAACAGTATGTCTAAAACAACAGATTTACAGTGTCCGCGTACTCTCTGTCAAAACGAAGGCTTTCACCTTCACCGATTTTACTGAGTTTTCAATGCGTCAGTGTTAAACCTGATAAATTGCAGAACCTTGAGTTTCCTGCGGATTGCTCAAGTTTTGCGAGTAACAGATATTCAAGCATTCATAACTATAGTTGGACTGTGAAGAAAATGCAAATTTCAAATTATAATGTTGCATGGACTAACCGTGCGCTCTATCTTTCTAATCGTTGTGGTTATTACATAATCGCAATGGTTGTATTTTACTGTTTACTGCCAAACATCCGAGCACGACACAATATAAAGAAACGCTCTCTGTACATAGCTGAAAGTACTCAAAATGGAATTTTGCAGAAAATAAGAATAATAATGTTTGTTTTTATGTTTCAATATATCTTCTATTGTTTTTACATTTATTTTCTCCAAGATGATGATGTTTTCATTTGCTTGGATTTTCGATCAACCACCTGTTTTACAGTGTATGTCATATTTTTACGTGTCCACCTTTGTCATTTGTTTATACATGGTAACAATGTATTGGATTTAACCAAGTTTTAGGGCACCTGCACTGGATAACTTTAAGCCTTTTTCAGCGATCTAGTTACGCATGTGTTCTAGCAGTGTTTATTATCGCATTGCAGCACTATATAATACCAAATAAACCACTTCTCTGCAAGAAACACGCAAGAAAACAAAAAAACAGAAAGAAATAAGGAAAGCAAACAACCAACAAAATTTTTGAAAACAAACACAACAATTCAGAAGATGTTCATGTGGAAAATGAAGCAGTATTCTGTTGAAAAGTAACCAGTACTTGACAGTAGCGAATAAACTGTACAAAAAGTTTAGTACTGTGATAGGGATGATTCGCAAACAGCTTCTTTAAACAGGTGGAAAGGTACATTTTTGTATCCCGGATAAACTTTTCTGATATCAGTGCTCTTTTTTAAGGTATTGAATTTTTACTAAAATTGTTGAAGAAAAGAAGAATAGAAAAATTTTGTTTACACGAATATCTTGTATAGTACAGTAGTTACGAATATCAGATGATCTCTGGAATAGACTATTGCAGATAGCAGGCATTAGTCTGTGGATTAGTTTGGCCAGTTGCAAATGACACATATCCTGTAATTTTAGAGATTTTAATGTTTTGTAAATGGAGCTTGAATGTGCATCATAATTATGAAACGTCATTTTGCGCAATATGTTCTTTAGTTCAAACACTAATTTAGTCGTTAGGCTGTTGATGTGATGGATAGAAAAACAAAAAAGTTCGAATGTTTAAAGCGAACATAAGTAGTTTTTACACAATTATTACCTGTCGTGGGATACGATTTTACACCTCTGTCGCAGTGATTCTCAACGTGGTCCAGATAGACCACCGGTGGTCCACCTGGATTTTCTAGTAGTCCACAGATAGATGCATAAATCTTTGTTGAAACGTTCACTGACCTAAATGCGATACACTTTCGTCTAGTTGCTCATGCGGTGTCAGCATAGCAAAGTGATGATACATCGGATATTTTTTCAAAAAGTCCATGGGCCAAAAAAGATTGAGAACCACTGCTGTATCGTATCGGCTTAAACCAACACGATTTTGAGTGATTACAGGTGTGTTGGTTGAAATGATTCAGCGAGCATGATTATTAGCATTCATGAATAAGATTTTGTTTCCCACTGGCACTTAATTAAAGTTTTTCTGGCCGAACATTCCACACAATTTCTTTTATAATCGTTGCTGCATTCGGGTTGGTCACCTTGCACAGTCCCTTTTGCTCTTCAAGGCATTTGACAACATCTTCGTCAGACGTTTATGTCGGTTGTTTTGGCCAGCTGTGATAACATGCAAATCAAGCAGAATGACTTTTTAACCTCACCGTTGATTCGAGACGCGCAGGATGTGACTAAAAACAAAAATTTTACTTTGCTGGAAACTGACCGCTTGTTTTAGTCATACCATTACAGCGAATCACTTCACAAGCAACTAGGGTTGCTAGATACGTTCTGTAAAAATACCGGCCATTTTGATTTGTCAACAGTACCAGATCTAAGCTGCGTCGTACTTCGTATGTGGCACAGGGAAAACAGAGAGACAATCAGTATTGTTAAGCCACAATTAATGATTTGCCCGTATTTTGACTGACTCATTACATTTCTGTGTGTGCGTGACGCGACAATCGCACCAAGGATTGCGTCAACAGCAGCAAATAAACTTCGCTGAAAGAACTGTCCTGACAAGATTCACTACTAGAGTCATTATAGTTTGAG
>JGI24159J19872_10013530_pt1 | contig 10599 bp, 5 predicted proteins | sample Ectturendosymbi4_FD_19872 | JGI IMG/M metagenome (IMG submission 19872)
ACTTGGATTGTAGCCTAGTTTCCAGTAAAAACTTCAGCGAAATACTACCACCTAACGGTTGGCGCCCAGGGCCAGGCAAAGTGGGGCAAGGTGGCTTAAAAGTCCTTCGCTTATGACGTCAGTCACAAAAAACCCACACCCCCCAGGCAAAAAAATTTTTTTAGAGTGCAATCTACTAGACTGGCCGATCCGTTTGAGCCGTTGAACAGCTCTCTAGCGCAATCGGCCGAGGAGCTAAGGCGTTGGTAAGGCAACCAAAAACTGCTGTTTTTTTGTGCGAAAATCGCCAAAACCACCCAGACGCCAAAGTGTTAAGCAGTTTAAGTAACTGGCAACAACCACCGACAAAGAAATTGTACAGGGTGCCCACAAAGTCTGGGTACATAGGGATTTTCATTATTTTATTTGTTTAGCTTATTTTTCCTCCCCATAGGTTTATTTATTTAAATGATGATGTTATAATAAAAATCATGGCCAAACGTTTCGATAACTTCTGTTATCATCATCAGTGCATTGCAAATTGAACTCCAGTGATCTTTCTGCAAGTTTTTGAATTAGGAAAAAAGTGCTGTGACAAATAAAAAACGCAAAGGGCTGTTTCGGTAGTGACATCGTGGCGTGAAGCACACATAGTCACATAACTCAGCTGGATACGTACTGATGGTGATGGCGCGTGGTGTCATGGGTGAGGCCTGAAGCTCTATTACAAGTTAAAAATGCATAGACTCATCGACAGGATGTTTGCATTCAGCTCTGGTTTGTCTTCTTGGATCAACAAAATTCAAGAATCTGCAGCTGCTGCCAATTGTCATCATTGCCAATGAGCTTGGGGTTGAGTAAGTCAACCCAATGATCTAGGTTGGCTTGCAAGTGTCTACAAACTGACAAGCTTGGTGACATTTGATGCACCTCTATACAATTTATTATATTGTGTTGCATTTGCCCGATCTAGGAGGCACCGCATGAGCACATAAGTCCAAAAACAACATAATTAGAGATCGACCGATATGGCTTTTTGGGGGCCGATACCGATATATCAGTCATTCATGGATCAATAACTGATATTTCCAAAATTTTTAATATCTTGTTTTCTGCTTCATTATCAAAAAGATAATGTATCCTATAGCTTAACTTTCTTTCAACAACTTCTAAAATGTGGATTTGTGAGCTAAAATTTTTCAAACTGCAGCAGTTTCAACATTTTCCTATGATTTTTAATTAATCCGTTTAATGATGATGCTTTTGTTTTGGCTGCGACAGCCGACGCGTGCTCCATGGTTCATCGTGTCTGCTTGTTTATGAAAGCGCACCTGTTAGCGTTGCTGCAAGATAATTGTCTTGACTTAGCTCAATGTGCTTTCTTGTGCAAGTTGTCTGCATGCTTGAGGAACATAACAGCATTTTGTCAACACCCACTGAGGCCGATATTATCAGCCGTTTTGGCCGATACCAAGATATCGGTGAAACCCAAATATCAGCTGATATATCGGTTTATCTCTAGTTATAGTGTTTGAGTAAAGCTTGCTGGTCCTTAATCGAGAAGCAACTTTAAAGCTATTGAGTATTTTGAAAACAACACAGCTTCATGTTTACTACACCCTTGTGTCATATAAAACTGCTGAGTTCTTGCCATATGTTGTTAGATACAGAACCCACATACGGTAGCTGTACTGAAATATATTTGGGTGAAAGAGTGGGTTCAGCTGGTGAGTCACATTGTTGTGTGACACCGTGTTATCTGTTTAAGAATTGCTGAATCCAACGGTCCAAAAATTGTTGGGGTACCCATTGCGAGATAATATTCGATCAACATTCATAAATTCCGTGTGCATCAGTTTGTAGGAACTGGCAATGTCATAAGTGTAGCAGAGTAAAGAGTTGACAAGGTTTCATTTCCTGTGCAACAGAANGAGACTAGACCATTTCGAGTGGAGACCTGTATGTATGAGTTTCCTGTAGGTAGAAGTAATAAAACGTGTTGATGATTTCTTGATTAAAACATCAAGAAAGTGGAGACAATTATTAGTTTCTAGCTCCTTGGTAAAGACAATATTCCTGTGAATGGAAGTAATATTGGTAAAGAGCCTGTTGAGAGAATCTTGGTTAGGAAATAGTAAAACAGGTAATCTACATAGCAGCAAAGCAGGTTTGGTTGACACTCCATTGGTGTCACCACCAAAGCCTGATCTATAACGTAATTTATGCATGCAAGCAACAGCCATGAGCAGTGCTATAGGTGAGCCCATATCAATGCCATCGACCTATCGATAAAAGCAACCAGTTCAACTGGAACGTAGTTGTTTTCACAACCCATTCCTGCAGCTTTTTCATATGTCTTCTGTTGAGGCAATTGAACTCATCGCTCATGTGGAAAACTGCAGTTCAATTTGCAATGCACTGATGATGATAACAGGAGTTATCGAAATGTTTGCAATATGTCATTAATATCATTTTCATTGGCTGTGATTTTCATTACATGGCTATTCAGCGCTTCCACTTTTCATGTACTAAATAAGGATGGCTCTGTCCAAAGAAGAATGAATCGAGTTGGTACTGTTAACACCTTGGCTGCCAGGTATGAATATATCATACTTGGAAATCAAGGAAAAACAAGGAATATTTCAGTTGACTTATCAACTGCATAGCTCCAAAGCCGATTGCGCTAGAGAGATGTTCAAACCCTCAAAAGACTTGGCAAGTCTTCAAGCCTGCTATGAAAAAAATTTGGGGTTTTGGTTTTTTTGTGAGTGATGTCCTAAGTGAGGTAGGTTTTTGGCCATTTTGGTTCATGTTACCTGACCTGGGGCCCAACTGCTAGACCAAGTATTTTGCTGAAGCTTTCATTGGAACTAGGTTAGAATCCAAGTCTTTTCAGCCTTTGATCAACTTTCTAGAGTTTCTGGTTAAAAAATTATGATTTAAAACAGGGATGGGGAACCTATTTGCTACCACGGGCTGCATGAATTGTGAAATATCGTTGGTGATCTGCAAAAATGAATTAATTTCATCTTGTAATTCTACCTTTATCTTCAAAGGAAAACAAAGAGAGAAAACTACGTCAATGAGTAAGAGAGAGGTCTCATGAATTACTGCCTACATGTCTGCTTGTCATGGAGTTTCACTTTGGCGCGATGTTGTGTTCTAACTTGGGTAATAAAAATTCTGAGGCGGGCCGTATTAATTGTCCACATGGGCCGCATTTGGCCAGTGGGCCACAGGTTCCCCACCCTTGGTCTAAAATAAACAAATCAATTAATTACACAGGTCAACAAAAAAACACTTTGTATTAAATGAAAATATGACATAACTTTTTTAGATAACTTGTGGGTGCTGATTCCAGATTTGGCATTCATTTTCTTGTGGCACATCAAATTTTGGAGTTANAGCGAAAGGCTTTATTGGGTATATAAACAGTTGTATGCTAATATATTAACTTTTGTTTCCAAGTGAAAGATGACCTGATAATTCAGTCTATATAAAGTTTGTTAATTAATTACAAATGATCTAAAAAACAAGTTGAAAAAACAAGCAGAGGACTTCTGGCCTTGGTAGTGAAACTCATAAAACTTCTAAAAGTGTTTTGAACAAGATTTTCTTTTAACTCTTTGGTGTCCAGCTGCTTTCGGGGATTTTCAGAAAAAAAATGCCTAAACGCACGTGGCTTTGCGCGGGAATTCTCTGGTCAGGTATGCTCTACAGACCCAGTAAAAGTCTCAAAAGACGCGGCAAGTCTTCTAGTCTGCACTCGAAAAAAATTTTTTTGCTTGGGGGTTGCAGTTTTTTTATGAGTGACGTCATAAGTGGAGGACTTTTAGTCAGTCACAAAAAATCTGCACCCCCCAACCAAAAAAATTTTTTTCAAGTGCAATCTACTAGACTGGCCGATCCGTTTGAGCCCTTGAACAGCTTCTCTTGCACAATTGGCGGAGGAGCTAGGGCGTTGGTAAGTCAACTGAAAACTGCTGTTTTTTAGGCCGAAATCGTAGTACGAATATATCGTACGCCGGCTCTCAAAGTGTTAAAAAGTTTGGCTGGATCACCACGAGACAATATCTAGCAGGCGATACCATTATTGATTCTTTTCAGAACCCCTGGTATCTTACTTCCATAGCTTGAATATTATTCACCCTGGTAGTCACTCATGACATAAAGGTTTTCCAAAAAAACATTGGTGTGAATGAAAAAATGCATCTTCAGAGATAAATCCAAGCCCATCTCCATGAAAGTTAAAGCAATTCTGCAACTTTGCTTAAAAACAAAGAGCCTTAGTATTTCTTATAAAGGTCGAGCATATCCACCTGAATGCTTTCTGAGCTTGTAATTCCAGTGTATTCTTAACTGGACATTTTTAACTTGAAGTTTCGATCTGTCAAAACCTCTACAGATCTACAGGCCTACAAAATTCCTTCTTTCAGTTNAGCTGTCATGAGATCAGGAAGCTTCTCACGCAAANAGAGTAGTTAAATTAAAGCTAGCGGGATTGCATTTGGCCACTGGTTTCACAAAATTTTTCATCAAGCCCAATTTTATATGCAGAGGTGACCGGGGCTTATCATGATTTGCTAATGGAGGATGCGAAGCTCTTGAACACTGTTCACTCCAAGAACATACAAGTTTCTTGTGGACGAATGTTGCTTTTCGTAGTAATCCGCAGCAGCACCTAGACTGGTTGTCCCATAAACATAAAAAACAGCAGTACTTGGTAACTTCTGTGTGCATTCCAATTTAATATGCTTATGACATTGAGAGTTCCACACAGGCTCCACTGGTTGGCAGTATAACCAACTAAAAAGCATTCAAAACAGTCGGATTGTTATCATACGATTCATTCAAATTAACAGAATGTGCAATTGGGATTTAATGTTTTAAATTGCCTGTGTACACATAGATATCAATATGTCACTCAATACAACAGATTCTTGCATTTAAATCACTCAGTTAAGGTTAGTAAACTTGCTTTACTTTTGCAAATGGTATGTCTGCTACATCAATTATTATTCTGTGTTACGTCGCAATGCAAAACAATGCTACCTTTTGTTGTTCATAGGCCTGTGGTAGGCTAGGTAGTTGGAACCAAAACATACAGATATCTCAAAAAGTAGACGTGCTACAAAAAAAATAATGACATTTTAAAAATCAGCGTCAAAACACTTTTAGGGGCACTCATTGCAATCACAGTTTAAATTTTGCTGTTGATCAGTGTTATCTAATTAGTAGATTAATTACTAATTTTCTTTATTTCAGATCATAACTTTTGAACCCGAAACCCAAGAAAGTCATCCAAAATATCAAAAGACTTGGATTTTAGCCGAGTTTCCAATAAAAACTTTAAGCAAAATACTACCATCTAATGGTTGGGCCCCAGGGCCAGATGAAGTGGGCCAAAGTGGCCTAAAAGTCCTCCACTTGTGACGTCACTCACAAAAATCCAAAACCCCCAACCAAAAAATTTTTTTTCATTGCAAACACTTCCCTACAAGACTTCCCCAGTCTTTTGAGCATTTCAGCAGCTCTCTAGCACTTTCAGCGTTGGAGTTCTGACCATGCAAACAGCCTCTTTTCACTCAAACGGCTTGAATTAATCCCAGCAGAGGAGCTGTTAATTATCTGAAAAATTGCAAACTTTCCAAAAAACTTCCAATATATTTTACTAGTCAGCTGAGTTTTTTTTAGATATATATAGTATATTTAGAATGTCATAGAGATGACTCCAGTTAATAGCATATGAATTAAATGCATAAACCACTTTATTGAATAGGATTCTGGAATCCCAAACCAAAATTATTCCTATGTGAAGAAAATAGTCTGGTTAGATGCGTAACGTTTAATTGCTTAAACTGGATATTCGCATAGAAATGTTTTCATTTGTAGATTTGTATCACTTAATCACATATATAATTCACTTCAAAGCAAGATAAAGTGTATTGCGCATATGAAAGCTGTGGTGCCATTAATTTGACTGTCCCCGTGGGGATGTTTAGAAAACGAAGTTACCACTTTCAGCTGATATGCTAAAATCAACACCACAGGTTCAACCTCAAGTGGTGAATTTNGAAATTCANTTGATTAGACAGAAGCTTTACTAACTAATTGGCCTTGCAGAACNAAAAAAGAAGTTCCAGTGTCTGTACATTACTTTTGTGTTCTTAAGGTCACTGTCCAATCGCAAGGAAGAGTGCAAAAAATCGTTGAGACATAAATGTGTTCACAACTGCATTATACACAGTCGAAAACAAGCATAAAAATAATGGGGCCGCAAGTGCAGGAAACATTCCACAACCAACCCAGACAATTCTTANGTCATACAGACAGTGTGCACGTTAAAGATAACATGCAATGCATGGCCTGCAACAACTTTGCATTTACTTTTCAATTGATNACCGTTGGTGCGCTAAACACTGCAGGATTGCAAATATCAAAACAACGGGATTTTTGGAACATTTGAAAGTCCTTTTATATCCCACAGTTCTGGAAATCGTAGTGTTCGGCAGCAAGCTATCTGATATCAACGATGTCAAGTAGCAAGCATGTAGACAGAAACAGAGCAAGGTGCTAAATCTGGGGATTTTTGTCTGATATGGATAATCGCATATTCCAGTNAATGCATAGAAAANCTTGGCAAATTGGTTATGCAATTAACCAGATTCATCTGTAATAAGACTTAAAAAATAAACTTTAATGGGCAGTAGCTTTACAAAGACTTACATAAATAAACCTGTTATTGAATTTGGTGCTAAGACTTGCCATNATTAGCAATGTCTAATTGTTTGGATCATTGATTGCAAGGGATTCTAAAATGGTTAACACCTTTGGCACTGATGTATGATTCGTGCTTCAAAATAATGCTTGAGCCAAAGATTTTGTGTCCTTTGCAACTCCATAACTCGCCAGGCGATTGAGTTAGAGCAAGGCCTCATAAATAAACAGGAGGCTTTGGTTAGAGAGCTGTTCAAACCCTCAAAAGATGCAGCAACTCTTCTAATTTGGATTTTATTTTTAATTAGAAAGATTTGGATTTCGGGTTTTTTTGGGTGATGTTATAAGTGGATTAGGTTTAGGTAATTTTGGCCGAGGTTATCAGGTCCTGGGCCCCAACCACAAGAGCCAATTTTTTGACGCAAGTTTTTAGTGGAAACTCGGCTATAAACTGAGTCTTCAGAATCCTTGATTGGCTTTTTAGCATTTCTGGTTCAAAAGTTATGGCCTATCATCATGTCACAAACTTCAATGCCTGCACTTTGAAAATTGTAGCATGATTTATGTATTTTTTGAACCCCAACCTAAATATCCAATGTGCACTTTGAAAATTCTAGCATGATTTATGTATTTTTTGAACCCCAACCTAAATATCCAATGTAGCAAAATTTTTGTTTTTTGAATCACTGCAACTTAATTGTACTGTAGGTAGCTAGGACTGATGGACAAACAACATTGCAAAAGGCATGTGTGTATTTCTCCAACTATGCCCAGCAATATCAGTTTACTGTAGTCAATGTAAAGCTAAAGCCCAAAGGGCTTGCTGAAAATGGTATAAAAGCCAGATGCATGTTGCAGTAGCCCTGCAGTGAAAAAAAAAACTTTTTCATCAAAGCGAAATGCAAAAGCAATAATAATGGTTAGTCAATGTGCATGTAGCTTGCAGGAACAACTGACAAGCAGGTTTTTTCTTAAGGCGTTTTAAGAGACCGAAACAGTCTCTCAAATTGATCCAATGGTCTTTCAAAATACAGCAGAACCTCACTTTGCAAATACCACTAAAAGAACTAAAAACCTTGCTTTGCGACCGTATTGGTATTTATATGTTGTGATCCCTCGAAAATGTCTCAGCAAAGTTAGCAGCCACCAAAGCTAAAGCATAAAAAAAGCTTCTGACAAGGACTGTGACCTTGCCTGTCATTGTTCTTTGTGAATGAGATGTTAGTGTGTGATGAGTGCAGATGCTTGAGGGGCAGTGGTTGCAGTATAAATAGAAATGTCAGTTCTAACTCTGATGAAAATCACCAAACACTTTATTGCATCTGCTTTCCCCCAAACAACCCAAGTAGTCTAATCTGTATTGGAAAACTAGATATATTGTTGTTTAGTATCACCAATGTCAAGCTGTTTTCTTTTGGGAAGATTTCAGTTTGTGGCATTAGTAATGTCCTATTTGATTGGCTTGTAAATAATGTTTTGTCATCATCATCCTTCTGAATGGCACCTGTATTGCAGGATTGTACAAAACTAAACCTTTGGAGCACAGAAAGGCAAATCAAGTTTTCCGTTTTTTATTAACTGTATTTTTACAATGCCACTTCATGGATCGTTGAAAAAGACCACTGACACAGGTTCTTCTCCTCGTCCAAACCGCACTTCATGTCTTCGGAATCGACAAAGAGATAATCACAAAGAAAACACAGGTATCCTAAGCCCTTTTGTTACATGTGTATCATTTGTGGTCATGGTTACTTTGATAGTGTGTCACTTGTCAATATAATTTCTGTAATATGCACTCCATCATGTCATGTTGAGTTGATGTGTTTTGCTAGTTCAAAACATCACACAATCTGACACAGCCCACTCAATGCAAATCAGGCAGCAATAGCTTGCAGTTGTTGCAGAGATTTATTTTCATAAAACTGTCATTCACTTTTGCTTGTTAAAATAAAAATTTTTTGTAATTGCCTATTTTGTTGTTATGAAAACCATTTTATGATACTGTGAATTGAATTCTTGTATTTTTTTCAGAGTCCCGCAGCAGCTCACCATCTCATACAGTTTCACCTCTTTCATCACGTAGAAGTTCTTGTGAGGAAATTGTTATTTTTCCTTCTGGAGAAAGAAGAGAATCTGATTGCAAACTAAGCAAAGTATGTAAAGTTGCTGTTTTTTATGGGCGACCTAACAAGAAGAATTTCCATACCTGATCATATTTGAATTTAGTACATCATTAACTTTTGTCAAGGTTTTTGTGAGTGTGAACAAACCTGCTTCTCGTTTGAAAATGTTTAAGCAACTAAGTTGATCTTGAAAAACTATAATATTGTGCGGAAGATTTTGGTTACTATTGTTTATATGCGATAAAATTTTCCAGATATGTTTTTGTTTTGTAAAGCAAGTGGACTAATGCTTTTGATTACAAGTCATCTGTTGCACTTTAGGATTCAGCACACTGTTGCATGAATGATAAAGTTGCTGGAAGCAGTTTGCAAGTTCACAACACCAGCCCAAGTACTGAAAATAAAGCAATGGCGCATGGAAAGCGAGGTGATATACGTTGTTGACATTTTCAACACAACTCTGATTCTTTGATCTAAATCTAAATACAGTAGATTGATTGTTATGTGTAAAGTAAGTAAATTATAATCAGAGCTAGCAGCAGCTTGGATTGGTTTGCACCATTCATAATGGAGTAACTTTTCAACTCGCTGCTGTTGGTGTATCTGTATTTTTTTTTAAATGTCATTTACTGCACTCTGACTGATCTTGCATCATGTTCATGGTTCGCAAAGAATAAGCAGCAGGCTTATTGCCAACTGGTATAACATAACAGATTTGTTGATTTTCATGTTCATGCCAATCGACTGTTTTTGGTTGGTTTCCAAATATTTTTTCATAAATTATATTTTTTTGCCATTTGTACCAAATTTGTTTGATATTTGCTTTTTTATGTGTCTACCCTCCGTTTTCTTGGCACATGGTTTTATGCGATTTTTACTCTAACGGTGAAGGTATTGAATGCAGTGGTGCTTGAGGTGTCGATTCAACCCATCAAAATTTAGTTTCCTGAAAACACGTTGTGTTGGTGAGGTTAAATGCTTTTCATCATATATGCTGTACTTGTTTGCCCATTATAAATTGCCTGATTTCCTAAAAAAACAATAAAGACCAACATTTTGTACTCGCTGACTGCGGGTTCACCACCCGAACCTGCTGCGTAAAACCAATACCGATAGAATTGCTGTTCAAGCTTTACTTCAGCTATTTAGCAGCGCATTTTGACACAGTAAAGTCTTTGATGCAAACAGGCCATGGCAATAGTTTTTAGTTGGGGCTAAAAAATCCATTACTATCATTCAACATTGTGAAAATATTTCTGTAGTATTGTCTGACGCAATGCAGTGAACACGTATTTGAACAAACACTTGCAGCTCCCATGGAAGCATTTGCGTTGAAATCACGTTTCAGCTGCGGTGTTTAATTCACTTATGTGAGGCTAGGACCCACAAGGGCTGCATTTGATATCCTGTTTTGACCGCAAAATTTGAAAAGGTTTCATCTGGGATATTTTTTTTTGTTTCAGTTTTCTGCAGTGAGTAGACCATGGCGTTGTGGACCCCACAAAAGTTTTTTTGTTGTCATGGGGTGTGCAGACCGTAGTTTGAGTTCCATGAAACTAAGTCCCGCGTTCAGAGTTGCTAGTGTTCCAAAGCTAAAACAAATATTGCTATGGTGTACATTAGAGTCTTTTATGTCTACTGGCACTGCATTGCTTTCGTAGCTTTGGAGTGCGCTTAGATTATACCGACCCAAACGTGACGGGCTACTAAACTGATGGCACTGGATCAGTTGGTGCATAACTTTTTTTAGAAGATTATGTTCTCGTACTTCTTGTGTTGC
>JGI24159J19872_10013531_pt1 | contig 10599 bp, 8 predicted proteins | sample Ectturendosymbi4_FD_19872 | JGI IMG/M metagenome (IMG submission 19872)
AAAGGTAGAAATGAATGGGAAGCAGAATGCTTAGTTTGTAAACCAGGAACATGCATCTCGGTTTCACACAAGGTATCGCGGGTTTAAAATCACATCTCAGTTCTGATAAACATTGCAAAGCAGTAAGTGGAGCTTCCTGATCAAGTAAAATAACAAATTATTTTGTCACAACGGGATGTAAAATAGATGAAGTCAATTTTTGCTGTTTTCGTTTTGTACTGTATTTATCCTATTCGCACGGGAAAGCGACGGTGGCAGTGTGCTTTGGATGCATCCGGAATTTATACCATAAGAAAATGTTTTCGTCGCAAAAATTGGTTACCGTGACTAACATAAATCTGTCAGGAATTGCGCCTGATTAGATATGGTAACCCCTACACTAGAGTCCTGCGTGGGGTTAAGCCGTGCGGGTTGTGAGTACCCGCATTTGCGGAGCGAGAACCCGCATGACCATTTGTGAGGGACGGGCACGGGGTTTGAACTTGGTGCGCGGCGGGCGCGGGATAAGAAATTATTTGTGCGGGTTACTGAATGTTGACACAATGCATGTGAAAGTGACATTAGCAAGAAATTAAATGCTACAGAGAATTTGTGTTACAACTACAAGTGTGCAGCAACATTCTCCAGTGGTGGTGAAACAACAGATTGAAGTTTCCAGCTCTCAGTGATCTTGCAGGAAATACGTTCTGCGTGATGGCAGCTAGCGCTGCTAATGAACGAGTGTTTAGTATGGCTGGGCATGTCGTGAATAGAAGAGCACATTTAAAGAGTTCGTCATTGAGCGACATACCCTTTTCAACAGTGCACTTGAATATAGATGGCAGAACCGGGGGATCGCATGGGCCTATTCCCCCCCACTTTTTTTGGGGGGGGCCTGCCCCCCTCTTTTAAACCACTTTTAGATGCTTGTGACGTCACAACCACTTTTAGATGCTTGTGACCAATTCAAACCTCAAAAATTTTCCATAGTTTTTTGACGATCACGTGTTCCCCCTCCACTTTGAAAAAGGTTCCACCACCCATGCACTTGACGCTGAGAAAGCGCTCAAGGTTGACCAAAAGGTTTCACATTTTACTTTACAGTGTTTGAGAGCTTCTGTTGGCTTTGAAATAACTAGTAATAAATTGCCACTAGCGATGAAACGCATTCCATGAGTTTTTAGTTGTTTTCAGACCAACAGTGATAGGTGCAGGTGTGGGGAGGAAACAGTACGGGGCGGATCGGAAGCAGACAAAAAAATTCAACCTGTGCAATCCTCTAACACAGGGTTCCCAACCTTTTTACCAGCTCGCACCACTTGGGCACCCCATACTGTCAACGCGTACCACGTCTTTCAGAACAACTCATTTGATCAAATCTTAGTTTTTTAGAAGAATAATATACATTAAAATAACAATAAAAGACCACAACTAAATTTAATGAGATTTTTATGTTTGTTCACCTTCCACCAATCGGTCGATGCGTGGCGTAAATATGTTAACAGCGCATCGAAAGTCATAATGTTACGAAACAATAGGAATAGCAGCTACAGGAAAATTTATTTATTTAGAAACAAAGCCCGAAACGTAAACCAGAAAGCTGTTTACATCCGATTTTTTGTGAAAAAATGGAAGTTACTCCCGTACCACCTGGAAGACCTTCGCGTACCACTAGTGGTACGCGTACTACAGGTTGGGAACCCCTGCTCTAATAAATACCAAAACTGAGCTACAGTTGCTGGAGGGTTCCTTTGGCTAAATGAGTTGAAGAGCTGTAAAATTTGAAAATTCTCTTATCACAGCAGTAGAGATGGTTGATGGTTCGCTTTCCAACTTCGATCTACTCGAAAGCGGCAGCAGCTTGACTGCTGCATTTCCTCAACGGCTAGATTACTCATGCACGAATACTTGATTCAACAATGAAGACACCTTGTCTGTCAAGAAGCGAGACTGATGGCAAAACATGGATGATGAGAAGTCTGTAACCAGTCTCTTGAGCAATGGGATTGTCAAATAAATCTGAAACAACAATTTCAAATGCAATCAAAACAAAAAAGAAGGTTTTTAGTTCACAAAAGTTGAATTGATCTTGTTGGCGTAAACATTCAACATTTTCATGCAAATAAAGTTGAAGTTCTGGGACACAGAAAAAACTTTATAAAGGTTGTCGCGTCGGGCAGCCCTCGACACTTTCATAATTTTCTATCTTGGTTTAATGTTGATGACTGAATTGTTGGTGATCATAGTGAGGGGTTACATTTTGAAAGGAGTTGTGGCCTGCTGGATGATCGACACAGTTGTGCAGGAGTGCTGGGTCGCAACCGGTATTTATCAAAAGTTTAATACAAGAACACATACAAAAAATCTATTATGGCAGAGTTGCATCTCTCGAGACATCCCAACAGCACTACAATACATAGATACATTTTATAGGCAGAAAAGAATGTCTTTTCTAGGAAATATGAACCGATGCAAATTGTTTGACAAATGTCATTCAATCATGCAAAAAAGCACACTTGCAAATTTAAATCATTAAATCTAACTGTATTTAGGCTTTTGAAGTAATCATTCAAGAAACAAAATATGTAGGAGTAGTTTCCAATCACAACAGAAAAAAAATCTGAAGTGCCCAGTTATCTTTTAAAATGAAAATAGGAGTGACTTACTGAGCACATGTAATGCATGCAAAGGCATCAACTCTTGTAGAGCTTCATTTAAATTAACAAGTTGGTTTTTCTGCAACATCAAAACTTGCAAGTATCCCAGATGTGACAATGCACCACGAATTGTGCAAATTTCATTGCACTGCAAGTAAAGTTCAGTAATTCTGAAAAAGACAAGCAATCTCATCTCACTCCTTTAGAACAAAGAAATCTCATGCACAAAACAAGGGTGTAGTTAGGAGAACCATTGTGCCTAATATCTTGAAAAGGCAAACAGCATTTCTTAAACTAGTTTAGTGTGAAACCAATGGTATGGTGCTTCTTTTGTATATTTTTTGAAAAATTAACAGAAAAAATTAGAGCAATCCTGACCAGCATAGAATGTCTTTTTTCCATATATTTCACTGTTTGTGGATTTAAATGTTTGGTTCAAAAACAGGGTCAATATCACAATGACAGTCAAAAGAATACAAAGATATTAAAATACTTAGCCACAACACATCACAGGGTAGGTGCCGGATGGTACACGCAGTCAACATTGAAGAGGAACAAGCATTGAATCAAAGACATCTATTACATTTGGACACCGTCTACATAAGCATTACATATTGGGAAAAATACATAGATTTGTTTGAAAAAGCATCAGGCAGATGAAGTGAGGGGATAAAAATGCTGGATGAAGATGAACATTGTTGAACAAAAGCATACAAACTTGTTTCTAATCAAGGCATCAAATATTCAGATGAAATTGGTAACTTGATGTGGGCAAACACATCCCTGAAAACTTCACAAGTAGTTTTCAATAAAGTTTATAAGCCAAACCTTTTAGTTAAGTAAACTCTCAATAAAGTGTAATAACAGAGTTACTTGACAGACACTTTGCCATATGTCCAAGTAGGACAAGCGCCCAACTATAAACAATTATTTTAGAGTCATAGAGAAATGCCCATAAAAAGATAGACCTGTATGAATAAGACGTACGGAACTAATTTTAAATACTAATGACGACTGGAATTGAGGAGTTGCATGAGACAAACAAAATATTTTCTCACCGAAAGTTATCTTTCAGAAATGGCCTTTGAGTGTTTGGTGCTAAAAGATTTCGTAGCTTATTGGAATTAAGCCACACTCGCTGCAGCATGCGAAACCTTTCCAGGCTTTCTACTGATGTCAAGCCAGTTTTTGCAAGATAAAGCTCAGCCACATTATCATTTCGCTTGACCTTCTGCTTCTTTAAAAGTTCATTTATAATCTGAAAAAAGTAATAACTGTAAATTTGTCATGCTAACTTCAAAATGGTTACTAGAAATTGTGTGTAAAACAACAAATAATATATCAATCAAAATTAAAATACTGTGAATAAACTTAAAGACACAATATTTACTTTAAAGCAATATGAATAACATAAAAGTAAAATCTATTTATTGTAAGTTTAATGTAAAATTAATAAACATGTAGCAGCACATACAGTATTTGGCTGGTTGTACATGTTGATACATACCAGTCATTTGGGCTTAAATTTTATTTGATTTATGTATTTGCCGCAGACTCATGGTTCATATCACAAGGGTGTTCAAATAACAAAAATGATTTCAAATACACCTTTGCAAGATCTTTCTGTATCTGAAACAGTTGGTTCAGCATGGGCCGCTAAAACTAATAGGCTGGGTTTGATCCCTGGTCAGGTCATACCAAAGACTTGAAAAATGGTACTTGCGACTTATCCAGCCCTACACTTGGTGTTAATAGGTTGGTGAAAAGACACAGCTCACACATGATGCTGCCATTTACTTGCCACCAGTGCAGCATTCACTGTGATAGCAGCCACATGGCTCATGGCAAAAGCAAGCTGGGATGGGCACCTGCAGACCACTCGTGACACTCCGAAAGGAGTATGAAAGAAAGTATGACACAACTGAAATTAGCGAATGTCACTTCCAATGAGGTAGTTGAACATTGCCTCTGAAATATAAATGTGCTCATAAGGTATTTCTAAATTTTTGTTATAGATTTGCCCTGGCAGAACAACTCTTAATTATCACCAACAAGACATGGCCCATGAAAAAATAAGGAAACTTCGTTTGTGCAAATATATAATGCTTTTAATCCCAAGGTTTTGGTCAACAACAAGCTACATCATAAAACATTGTGTTTGGTGAATGGACAAATTGTATTTGTAGTTTTTCATACATCTTCAAGGACGGTTGGTGTAATGCAAAATGTTACAAGACAGATGTAAACTATAATTATGTGCAACAAATAACAGATGAGGTGAACATTAAAAGTATAAATCAATAAATAAGAATGTTTTTTACATCTGAAATATCTGACCAATTCTTGTATGCCAGTTGCTTCTAAGATTAAAAGAGTAACTGGCGATTAATTTTTTGTAACCCTATATCCTAAGCCTGAACACTAACCCTGAACCTTAATCCAAAACCCTAACGCTAAATGCAAATTCATGTCTGGTTTTTCAAAACTTCTTAACAAAGTGCATCAACAGCACTCCAAAAAAGATTGAAAATATATAGCCCAAACTGATCTTATAACATCAAAAGTAGTATCCGTATTAGCTAATCCAAAGCAACCATGATAAGAGCCAACTGATGACCTCTCACACAGCAGGAGCAGACACTTCACACTTGACCAGGTTCACTGCACAGATGACATTGTGAACTCAGCATTATATGTAACACAAAGCTGGATATAGTTTTTTAGTCCTTTGAAAGCGTAAACGAGATATGGTTGTTTAGGTACTACCTTTGTAATAATATTGGTTAACCAATTCATCATTGAATCCATGTAAAAAGAGGAAACAACATGAGAGAGAATGTTAAAAATGCAAGAAAATACATTAGGTAAATTGCAGTGCAAAGACAAAACATATTAGCCTACTGTATATATTAATATTTCATCATTTTCATGAATATTACATGAATATAGTAGCTTCTAAATAGGCCTGCATGTGCAACAGAATAAAAATAATTATAATTCAGTCAACATAAACCAAAATTCCTACTGTAAGCTAACCCAAGTTTGATGTTAGGTCGGACCTGTTCACTAAAACTTCAATTCATTTACTGGCTAGAATAATTAATTTTTTCAGTGATGAATAAGCCTATGGTTGTTCTTACTCAAACTAGTAGAAATACAAAAAAACAACAAAATAAGAACGTAAAAACGCAACACAAGACAAATAACAAAAAAAATACAGAAAACAATCAGACGCAAGGGTGCACAAGCGCCATATTGTTTGGTTAAAATGGCTGTTCTTACTTCGTCGCTGCTCATAGTAGTTTTACAAGAACTTCAACAAACATTTACTACTGGTCCGTTTTGAAGAGGTGGTGATCAAGCATTGTCACCGCAAAGTTGATGGGAAGCAGCAGAGGCAAATCCACGAAACTACTCATCCGTTTGCACAGAATCGTCTGGCGTTCCTTCCAGCGTTCGTTGACAAACTGAGTTGTTATGGAAATGCTCCGTTGCGCAGCCTAACGGTTAAATTTTCTAAGCCACAAACAGCCGCAAAATATTTCTAAAATAGAAAATCGGATATAATGTTGCAGATCACGATTTAAATATAAACTATAAGCAACTCATGTAAATTGATCAACTATAACATTATTTTATATCAAATAGCATACAAAACCAAAACACACCCATGTAACGTTCCGTTGTGTGGCAGTTTGTGTGGTAGTTAGTGGACAACTGTTGGTTCGGACTTGTTTTTCAGTTGTTGCTACTGGAACTCAACTCTCACTCTGGGTTGTGCTAGACGTGACCGTTATCACCACTACTGTACAGCTAAAATTCAAGCTAAGCTGATCCTACAATAAAAATGTCAGAGATTGAGGAAACCATCAAAAGGATCCAGTCACACAAGGGAGTAATTGGAATCATCGTGGTGAACAACGAAGGAATTCCCATTCGAACAACTCTGGACAATTCTACAACAGTCCAATATGCTGGCTTAGTTCATCAACTAACAATGAAAGCAAGGAGCACTGTTAGGGACATTGATCCTCAGAATGATTTGACTTTCCTTCGACTTCGATCAAAGAAGCATGAGATTATGGTTGCTCCAGATAAAGACTACTTGTTGATTGTGATTCAAAATCCATCCGAGTAGTGTAATTTGTCTCAAATTTCATTTTCTGATTACTGTACTTGCATTGAATTCCATTTTGGTTATGTTTGTGCATGGTTGAAAACACTTTTAGGCATATGGATTGTCACTTATCACACTTAACAGAGTTGTATTAGTGTTGTACATGCTCTTTAAGTTTAAAAGGCTGTGGCTGATAGATGAGGCTTACCACGGCTATCTGTTGTCTCAGCCATGGTTCACTGATGCTCTGATGCATATTGTGGACTTGTCTTAAATTAAAAAATGTTCAGTTATATGTCATCTTTTGCAAGATCACAAAAAAGTTAAATTGAAATAATGTATTCTTGTTTGTGAGTGTGTTTTTGCATGGTGTAGCCTGTATTGCTTGAAATAATTTGTTAAAAAAGGTTATTTGAATATTTAAAATACTGAAGTCAGCCGTGTCATGGATTAGTTCATCAAAAACACAAATTTGCTACAACACATGGTACTTTGTTGGATTCGTGTTCTGCATTGCAATTGTTTTATACACTGAAATAAAATGTGCACACGTGCAGAAATATAACTAAAACATAATCTGATTTGTTGAAGGTAAATATTGGGCATCAGTTTATCATCAAGTTGTTGCATTTATTTTATATAAAATAAAAAATGATCTTTACTGTGTTTTGAGCATATATATATGTGTGTGTGTGTGTAATACTCCGCCTTTTTATAGATCCTAGTTTGTATTTAGTGCATAGGTTATGGCAAGTGTTAGCAATACAGACACATCTGATGTCTTGCCATTACCAGACAAACCATCATCACTACCTCCTTATCAGGCACATTGGGATCCTTTAAAATCTGCTGATTGGGTCAAGCAAAAACCAGTACCATCTTCATTGCTTCGGATCAAAAAGTTGGTTCATACTTTTTGAAATTTATAGATTCGAGTTATGTGTACATTTTATTTCGACTATTTATCATTTAAAGCTCTTAATTATTTCTGGCTTGAATATTCTGTTCCTCTATCAATTTTTGACAGAAAGATTATGAGNCCATGTAAACCTGCCACTGGATGTACAAGCAGAAATCAGGTCTACATTTTGATATAACACTTGTGATAATAAAATCAATGATTNCATTAAGCAAGTCAAGAATGGCACAACAAAACAAAGCACCAGGTGCTTGAAGCAACAATGTTCACATCTCATAGCAAGCACTATTTTCACTTGTCTTGATCAGAATGTAACTGAAGAATTCTGTGTAGATATTTTTTGCCATTTTCATTTAAAAAATTTATATAAGCATTTCTTTTACCATTTATAAATAACATTGCACTTATCCTAAGCTGAATTGCTTTATATTAGAGATTATAAAAGCTACTGACATACAATATGAGTGCGTTCCCAATTTCCTTCCTTCATTGCACTTTTTGTCTGCTTTTTTGCTGAAGATTATTGGTCATTTGTCCCATAAATATTGTTAAAACTTGCTGTTACGATTTTCACTAGTCTTTATTTTCAAACATCATGACCGAACTGACTAAATTTTTTCAGTCATTGAAAAAATTGGACTATGATTGAAAAAGCCTAGCATCTTGTTCTACCATGCCAATAGTAACATTTATGCATTGTATTGCTATTTTGATCTTTTGTGTAGATAGCAAGTAACTGAAAAAATTAGTTTCTACCCTTGAACCCTAACTCAAAAGATGTTCTGCCACAAGTTACTTTTATTACTATCAAACATCAGTACTTTTGCAAATGACCACTTCATTCAAAAAAGTCAGTGATTTGGATTACGTGGAGATAGTTGTTCCTAGTAGTATGAGGCTATTTATTTAGTACTGGGTTTTATTTTTCGTTGAAACATTTTAATCATTTGTCTATAATAGTAGTAAAACTTGCCGTGACAATATTTACCAGCCTGCCTTTTCAGACATTATGACCAAACTGACTTAATTTTTTTGGTCATTTGAAAAACAATTCGGTCTATGACTGAAAAAATAAACCCAGATGTAGTAAAATATTAGAAAAAATTATCTAAAATGAATAACCCACAAATAGAATTATATGGGAACATATGTTTAATGCTGCATTTGCACTGACATATCAGACAGTAATTTTAATAAGAAACTAAATTCTAATGCTTGGACTTTGAATTTGGGGAACACAAAAGCTTATTCAAGGGTTAAGTTTGAAGCAGAGCAATTGACAAGAAAATCCTGATTGCAAGCTGTAAATAGAGCAGATTTCATCTTGAATAAGCAATGATTTGAATTAAATAATACCAAGAAAAAACAGGCCAAGATAAAGTCGGGAAGATGGGAATGTGATTCCAAGGAAATCTGACATGCCTGCAGGAAATTTTTCGTAGCAACACTATACTTTCAAAAATTTTTAAGCAATTACCAAAAATTTGCGCTTGGTGTAAATCGACTTTCTTCACACACTGCTCGAGTCAAATTGTTTTACTTTACACGAAACTTTTTTCTAAGCACTGCGTTTACAGCTGGGCTTGATGAGCAGCTTGAGCACAACATGCCACATCACTCAGCTTTCGGAAGTCGAGTGATTTGATTCCAAGTGCTCTCCCTCCATCACGATAAGTTACCAAAGGTCGAGCCATTCTACGCAAAGTGTATTCCCTCCATGAATCACAATAGGGACAAGCACTGTTGCTTCCAGCGCAACTAAGGCAAAACTTTGCAGAAATGATTGACAATTGCATGAAAGATTATTTGTGTACCAGTGTAAGTAACATCAAATATACCACCTGTTGGCATTGTTGCTGACAAACTTACGACGAGGCATTGAACTGGTCAAATGTTTGCTGCAGTTCTGTTCACACCAAGCATGCCTTGTCTTATACTAGTATCAATGGACATGAAATTACTCACCAAACATTATGATGGTACAACTGCTTGAGACATTTGTGCCAAATACAATATTGAAACTGATCAAATCGTAGGTTTTGGTTTCAATGGATATTATTTCCATTTCAACATTGACAAAAAGTTAAGGCAAACAATGATGTTGAATAAAACAGTAACCTTTGTGTGGGACCCTGCCTACTTGTTGCAACTGGCTAATAAAGATATGTGCAAAGAAACAGAATGGATTAGTGAGGCCAGCCAGGACATTGGCGCAGTACTTGGTAAATTTTAATTCGGCAAAACTTTCAAGTCTGCAATCGACCAAACCCCCATCTCAGAACAGAATAGACTTCAAAGCACCAGTGTGTTTTCCAAAACCAGATTTTCAGTGTATGCTCACAGGGTTTTCATGAACTTTCTGAAAAATTATGCTGTTGTTTGGTGTGTATCGTATACCATTGCTTCCAGTGATGAGCCACATGTGAAGGAAGCTGACCACCTTCTTTGACGCATCAGAACTTTAGACTTTGAAGCCAAGATACAGTCTGGGTTCCTACGCAGTCTTGAAAAGTAGGGAAAAAATTTAGTCATTTTTGAGTCTGGGAAAGTCTGCAAAAATATTTTTTTTTTGGTTTGTTAGTATGGAAAATTTTGATGAAGTGTGCCACTCCTAGCCTCTTACAATAATAAAGTGAATTAGTAAAGATTCCAAGGACTTCAGAATTATACGTAATCTACATAGTGAGCAAAATGCAGCCATCAAACTCACGGAAAGTTTTACTGAGTAGACTGACATCAAACGAGGTGTAAGACGACACTGTGTTATGAGTCCTGACCTTTTCAATCTATACAGCAAATTCATTCTGAAGGAACTAGAGGAGGTTGAGGAGGGAATCCAAGTAAATGGCAGACACATAAATAACATTCATTATGCTGACAGCACAGTTCTTCTTGCATCTTCAGAGGTTAGTTTACAAATGCTCATG
>JGI24159J19872_10013532_pt1 | contig 10598 bp, 8 predicted proteins | sample Ectturendosymbi4_FD_19872 | JGI IMG/M metagenome (IMG submission 19872)
TGACAGACCTGTCAAAACATCCTGTGATTTTGTAAACATGGCCAGAAAGGCCGAAATCGCACAGTGAAAATTGTTTTTTTCAGTCTAAACTACAAATCTTTCTCGATTCAAAGCAGATTTGAACAGCTCTCTAGCTCGATCCGCTGGCGAGTGTTGTCCATATAGACAAGGGATGTGTTCCAACCCAAATTGGAGTTTGTGGGTGCAGAAATTTTTACCTATTTTTGTTTTTTTATTCATAATTTTGGCTACAGATATGCTAGAAAGCCATTCAAGGGCTCTAAAGACGTGGATTTTTGCCTAGTTTCCGAAAAAAATTGAGCCAAAAGAATGGGTCAATTGATTGGGGGCCAGGTAAAGGTGGCCAAAAAAATGCAAAAACACCCCCACTTGTGACGTTCCGCCCAGAAAATGCCAAAACAAAAAAATTTTTTTTCGATGTCAACTAGAAGACTTGCTGAATCTGTCGAGGGTTTGAACAGCTCTCTAGCTCTAGCGGCTGGCGATTAATGGCCAAAAAAGTCGAGCTAATTTATTGGTTTGCGCGGTCGTTAAAGGGTTAATGTTTGAAAATTTCAAGCATCTGCATTTTGTTTTTAAGTGTAGTATAACTTTTAACATTGTAGTAGCACATAACAATTAAGTTGAATGTTAAACTAGAAAACAGATTTATGAACATGTTTTATCAAAAATGCAAACATCTTTCTTGGCCATGGCCTTCCATGCTGGTGTTTTATTTTACTGTGGAGCTATCTTTTTGTTTGTTTTATGGATTTGTGACATCTAAAACAAAGACTAATTTTTCAAGAAATTGTTAGCTCCTCAGCCAAAGAAAATAGATTAGTATCTCAAGGTTTAGCGAATATTTACTTGGTTAACTTTATTAATTATTTAGTTGCATAATAATTTCCATATTGTTTTTTTATCACTGAGACGATTTGGTCATTTTTCTCATAGTAGTGTCAAAACTTGCTGTAACAATTTCAATACTCTAAATTTTCAGACATTGACTATATGCCATATTTTTCAGACTATAAGGCAGAGTATCAAAATTTGAATGCTAGCTGTTCTTTTTTTCATACATGAGCGCACTGGATGATGAAGTACATTAAATGAAGTAAAACTTAGATAAGTAAAATTGTATTAAACCATTCCACAATAACTCCTGAGTACCAGAGTCACCACTGGGAGGTTAATCTGTCATTACATACAAGGGAGTTTGATCTGTCACACATGCCTAATCCCCTAGACACGAATAGAATAATGTAAAAGTTATGCGCGTGTTTCATTCGGTTTGCGCCTATGTTGTCAGGAGATTCACAGAGTAATATGATCTGTGGTATGTGCTAGCTACGGTGGGAACTACATCTGCTGCTCAGTTGCGAAAACCTGTTTATATAAAACTGTAACTAGCGGTTAAATAAATACCACTGTTTACCACATACAATTGGTTCTAAATGAGAAAGCATAACCAGATTCATGCATTAGGTGCATCGCATTATAAGGTACACTTTCAATTTTTGAGAAAATTAAAGGATTTTAAGTGTGCGCACCTTAGGGTCCTTTAATTACAGTAGATTTTTTTGGTCATTTAAAAGAAATTACGTCTATGACAAAAAAAACTAGTTTTCAGATCATTACGATGGATGTGTTCTTATTTTCATAGACTGGTATTGATCAATTTATGACTGTCTGTACAAAAACTAGACAGCTATTTGCAATCAAACTAAATATTGACCCAATTGCCTTTGATGTAGTTGCATTGGTCTCAAATACACTGCATATAAAAACGTTGGATCATGAATAAGGAAAAAAACTTTGGAAATGTGTGTTAATGCTAACTTTACTGTTTTCAGGTGCCTATGAAATATACTAATCTATTAAGACAAATAGAACACTTTGCTAGGTTTTAATCAACTAAGAAAACATCCATAAGTGCACAAAGTCATAAAGCAACTATGGCAAAATCCTGGCTTAGAGACAAACTCAACCTGACAATTCGGCTGGCAACGCATGATGTTCACACAACACGAACATGTGTATTGCAATGGAACGCAACAGGCAATTAACACATTCCATGCAGTGAGGACAAGAAATCAAAAGTAATCAAAAACATTGCAGCTTCCATTGAGCACAATGACAGATTTATAGGGATGTACATCAAATTTTAAGTCCGCAATGCCCATCCTGTTATTTTTTACCCCACACTATTGTATTTGTTTGAATCAAATAAGTGGTTTGTAAGCCAACTAGGTGTTTAATTCAAGATACTGAACTAGTTTGTTTGTGTTGATGCAGACCTTATTCAATGAATGTGTAGTTTCTCTTCAATTTGATCTACACCACTTTCTGTCAGAATCACTCAATCTCAGATTGTTGCTAATTGACCTTTTGAAAAAGCCCAGTGGCTGAAAATGAAATATTAAATAAAGAAAGGAGATGCATGGTGTGATTTTGTGAGATATTTTGGATGTGTATTTTCATAAGCTTCAGTTTTCTTTTGTTTGTAATCATGCTACTGATTTAGGCTTACAATCCTCAAAATCGGTCTTTTGACCTGACTTTGTCAACTGTCAATGATGCAATAAAAACAAATATCCTGTGTTGCATGCTGATAGAGCTTTCACATAAAAGGCACCCTGTTGTAGTGCAATACATTTTGTTTCACTGAATACTGTAAGTAACTAACCTTTTGCTTGGTTTTAGAAAATAACTGACCTTTCGATTTTTTTGTTTTTTTATAATGAAATGTAACAAAGTTGTTTCATGGCATCTTATTGGTAAAAACTCTGCATAAATGGTGGCATTGAATATTTGAAGCATTTCAAAATACGTTTTTGAGTTTGCCAACCTACAATTGTCTACTAACCGAGAGTGACTAAACTCTTATCTGAAGTATGTGCCATCTGCTGCTTACTGGATAGAGAGAATAATTTTATATGCAGCATGTACTGCTGCCAGCAGCCACCTGATTGAGATTTTTATACTTGATCATGTGCAACCAAATCTCTAACAGAAGGAAAACTCTGCTGCTATGTGATAGTCAACATATTAAAAATTTTGTCACAAGTTTGTTTATTTTGCAGTCAGGATGTCTCCAAGAACTCTGAAGTGCATTCTATTCTTAATTGTTGCGACAATTATTATTGTGGTGGCAAAGCATGAACTAACTGTTGATCCCATAATGAACAAATCTGTCATCAATGAAATCGTCCGAAAGCTTCAGCGACTTCAAGCAGAAAACACTGAGCTGCGACGTAAGGTTTCGGTCATCGACAGCCAAAACAAAAAGTACTTGCCAGTGAAATTCCTTGCCGAGAAAAACCGAAAACGCATTCTGGTTACTGGTGGTGCTGGCTTTGTTGGAAGTCACCTGGTTGACAAACTGATGATGCAGGGACATGAAGTCACAGTTGTGGACAATTTTTTCACTGGCAGGAAAAGAAATGTAGAACACTGGTTGGGTCATGAAAACTTTGAGCTGCTGCATCACGATGTTGTAAAGTCTTTATACATTGAAGTAGACCAGATTTACCACCTGGCATGTCCAGCATCGCCACCGCACTACATGTACAATCCCATAAAAACTATCAAAACATCCAGCATTGGCACCTTAAACATGCTCGGACTTGCCAAACGGGTTAACGCGAGGTTGTTGCTGGCTTCGACGTCTGAAGTTTACGGCGATCCCGAGGAACACCCGCAAGCTGAGACCTATTGGGGTCATGTGAACCCCATTGGCCCCAGGGCCTGCTATGACGAAGGTAAGCGAGTGGCTGAGACAATGTGCTACGCCTACCACAAGCAAGATGGCGTCGAGGTGAGAGTCGCCAGGATCTTCAACACCTTCGGGCCTCGCATGCACATGGCAGATGGCCGGGTTGTTTCGAATTTTATCCTGCAAGCCCTTCAGCAGGAACCCTTGACTGTTTACGGCCAGGGTGAACAGACAAGGTCGTTCCAGTATGTCAGCGACTTGGTGAATGGCCTCGTCGCTCTCATGAACAGCCAGGAGTCGTCGCCGGTGAATCTCGGCAATCCTGACGAGCATACTATTCTCGAATTTGCTCACCTGATCAAGAGCGCAACGAACAGCAGCTCGGATATAGTCCACCGGGAAGCCGCCACCGACGACCCTCGCAAGCGCAAACCGGACATTTCCAAAGCTCAAAGAATCCTGAACTGGAAGCCCGTGGTCCCGTTGGAAGACGGGCTAAAGAAAACAATTGCCTATTTCAAGGCTGAGCTCGAACAAGAAGCTAAGAACAAGAGAAATGTATTTTTGCCTGACGAACTGTAGATTTTTTTCGCAAATCAGGTTTTGTCTATCTTGTTTTCTCGACGTTTCTTTGCAATCACTTCTTGGGAGATTAAGTCCCAGGTAGTTAAATTCGGAACTGTAAGTGTTTTCTTAAAAAAAGCTGTAGTATTTCCGCTGTGCAATGGCTGACGTTTTCATTTGAAAAAAATTGATTTGTCGTGAATCAAACGGGGTTGTTTGAAGATTTGTATTGTATCTATTTTTCACTGGCGCCTGGTGCGCTGTAATACCACACAAGTGAAAAACGGCCTGCAGGAATCTGGCTGGTTGTTTGGCAGCGAAGTCACTATTGCTTGGCGGGCCTGCATCCATCAGCACTTAAACTTAATTTGTTGCGCATTGAATAAGGCAACACGCGGCGAAGCAGTGGTGTATGTGGCCGTAAAAAGATGCGAGCTACTGTAGGTTTTGCGATTTCCAAAACTACCTGTTTTCAGTTGGAAGTTTGCGGGTGTACAGTTTTTCGTAATGAAATTTCCGTTTCGCGTTTTTGATCTTACCTTATTGCACGGAATATACATTTATTTCTGTTTGTCATACAAAGGTGACTTCTTTCTTATTAACAACACGTTCTGCTTAACATTTGTGCACATTCAAAAGCATTGGGCTCATGTTGGCACTTACTTCGTTATAAAAAATTGTGTTGCTTTTTGGTAAGACGTAAGCAACGCCTTAATTTATTCAATATTTCTGTGGGATGTTGCTGTATGTTATTTCACTCACGCTATTGCAATAGTTTTTCTGTGTGAAGTTAGCGAAAAGGCAAATAATATATAACATGTTATCTACATCAATGTTATTAGAACATGTCGGAAGATGTGGAAAGCCCTATAATGTGCAAAACTATCATTGTTGACTATGACGCTGGCTTTTGCTTGCAAACAAATATTTTTTGCTATATATCAATTCGCTGCAGTAGAGTTGTAAGCGTAACGGCTATCTAAAGCTGAATCAGTGGCCTGACAGCGTTGTATAGCTTGTTAGTGGCCTGGCTTGCTTCATTTATTGGCACTTCAGCACGCTTATTGCATAATATCATACAGTTGTCTGGCATCCGTGTATAAAATAAAGTTGATACGATTGTCTTCCGTGGCATCAGTAAGTTTCAAGTAGCAATTGCACATTAAAAGATATCTGGTATCTTTAATAAGACATTTCCAGTAGCTGAAACACTGTGAGTTTTGCTTACAAACTTGCATTATAACACATTCAGTTTTGTTTTTCATGTAAATTATTTGTGATCTTCGTGTGCTTTCTGACCACATATTTGTTCATTTTTAACAGGGTCTCAAAACTTTTTTGTCTGTGGGCCACATACGCTATTACACAACAGTCCGAGGGTCGGACATCTTACGTAATTGATTTTTTCGGGATATGTTTCATTCTATCAAATGCATACGTTTTTCGTAATTGTATTGTTTTTTATTATTCACAAGATGTGTCCTCGGGCCGGATGAAATGGCTCAGCAGGCCAGATTTGGCCCGTGGGCCGTAGTTTGGGGACCCTGGTTTATAACAGTAAAAGCTTTCTTGTCCTGTAATGAATGCTGTTTTGGTGAGCAATGGCATATACTGCTTCAACCGCGTTCGTACTAAAGGCATGATTTGATTGCTTGAGTGAAGTGTTCGGCGAAATACTTGATTTGTTCTCGGTGTTAAAAGATAGTGTGTTCGCACTGTGCTCTATCAGAGACATATTTTTTCAAACTTGACAACAACTTTTTGACAATAATGGCTTCGCACTACTCGACACATTCAGTTGCATTGTGGTGTAGTGCAAAACATGTCATGAGTCATAAAGTTGTTTTGATGGATATGTGTGGATGATCACTGGCTTGTTGCAGTTGCGTCGGTAGTGATGTTGAATTTGCAAGAACGTTCAGCACCTGTCATATTTGGTTGCAAGCTTAATATCGGGTATTTTATTAGTTGATTTTCATGTTCATACCACTGTTTTGGTTTCTTACCTGACGTGTTTAAAGTGTGAGAGTTGTCGTTGCCAAGAACCAGATTTTGGAACTAACACGTTTATTCGGACAATCTCTTGCACGAAGTGCCATGTAACGCTGCGGAATAAGTCTGGCTTGCAACGGTCACATTAAATCACATGGCGATGTGATGCAGGTAACTTAACGTGGTTCAAACCACAACGGGTTGCTTTTCTTGGGTCTGGGGCACACTCCGTGTTGACGTTGAAACTTGAAATACAAGTATTGTAAAAATACATCAGTTCTGAAAACGGATGCTGTAAAAACCCATCACTTACGACGGATGCAGCGACGGTCGCTTACAAACAAGAGCTGCTTGTTTAGGTCGAGATAGTTCATTCTTTTCTGCGAAAGCTGGGTTTACGGCGCTTCTGTGAATTCCCACCTTGCGTCGTGCGCACGCATAAAGATTGCGCAGAGTTCCTATTGTTGTGGTAACTTGCGTGCGAACAATGTGAAACGTGAGTTGTGTGTCACGTCCTAGGGATGTACGCCGCGTTTACACTTTTTCTTTCGACATTGCGAAACAGATTTGAATGATGCCATTGGTTTACTGATCGTGTTATATTCACAAAGTGTGCCTTAATGTTGCGACTACTATTGTTTGATTGTTACCGTCTCAAGCTTCCTTCTGCATTTGGCCGGTTGTTTATTTGTTAATGCTTCTGCAGATTGTTTAGGCGGTAAACACTGTTAGAACGCTATGGCAGAAAAAAGTATGAGCAAGGAGGAAATAATTGAAGGCTTCAACAAGTTGCGAATGGAGCAACGGTCAATCGCTGTGAAAATTGCAGAGTTAGAATCGGACAAGGGCGAACATAACCTGGTCATCCAAGCCCTGAGCGAGGTAAATGTGGGAAACGACACCTCGCTCGGTGACTTCTGCTTTTGATGAATTTCAGATAAATGAGTGGCGGAAACCGTCTGTTTCGTCCTGTACGGAGGTGATGGCACAAAATATTCATGAGGTCGTTTCGGTAACAGGTATTTCGAGCGATCAGACTTGGCAAGGTCCGCACCCCAATAATTGTGAAAAGCTTTTCTGCAAGCCTCTCATCAGTGGTGCATGCCTGTTTTTTGTGTAGACATTTCGTTCATTCGTTCGAAATAGTTTAAAAGCGTCTGTCGTTTTCGATTATTTTTATGACTGCATGATAAAAAGTGCTCTCGCCACTTGCTCTTATGGAAATCACTTAGAACACAGTCCTGCGTTCTTCAAAGTAGTTTTTTTTTCATTGCATTGAAACATTTTGAAATGTGCAGGCAGTCATTTCGACAACAAGATATACCTCCAACACTAAACAATTATGATTTTTGTCCCTTGATCCTTGTTAGGGAAGTTCCTACGTCAAAAATAGATCTTTATTGCAATAGCAGTAAGTACTGCACTAACTTGGATAGCTGACTTATGCTGTGCAGTGTTTTCCCATGCAGCTCCAATAAGCAATTCACGGGTTCCACCAATAGAAAAATGTAGGAATTTCGCATGAGTTGTGAAATTAAGTCGAGCTGTATTTATTAGCATTGCAGTCTTGGCAGATAAATGCTTCAAGTTTTCCTTCTGACATTCTGGTTTCTCGCCATTGGTGACTTATTGATATTGTAATCTTCCAAGGGCAGTGGAGTTACCTTTAAACTTCTTACGCTTGCAGCGGTGACCCTTCTCTCATTAAACTACTGGCACTTGCGTTTACGCCGATCTGCCAGGTGGTGAATCTTGAAACTTGTTTTCTTAGCAATGGCGCTGGTCGCCATTCTGCGATGTAAATCAGGTTCGACGACAAATGATTCTAGCGAAGTGTTACGTGAAATCGATTTCCTATTAAAAATTTGCGATTGATTCCTTGCTTGCTTCACTTGCGGGGTCAAGCTGCTTAAATAGCTCAGGTTGTTTCATGAAATTGAACCTGAAATTCAGCTGTAAACACAATAGTGGCCGGTTAATGACGAAATCAACGACGCAGGACTCTGTATCCAAACGTCAGTTCCAGTTTTTAAAGGGTATTTTTTTAAATTCAGGATTTCTCCCAAATGTGTTTGGCAAGCTAGCATTCTGTACAATTGTAGGCTTCGTGCTAAGTACGTAATTGCCCCTTAGGAGAGACGAACATCTTACTTGCCTCATGGCGACAAGACATTGGCGATACTTCTGACACTCACGTGCAAGTTCCTTTTCACCAGCTGCTCTCGGAACTGCGTTGAAATCCGCCCACGTTGCAGCGTGCTAACAACAATAACGAACGTTCAAAGTTTCGACCGAAAAGCAATGAGCCTCGTGTTTTCTGGTGTGTGTCACGCCTTTGCTGAAGAAAATGGATTCTTCTCAATTGACCAGTCATCGTAATTCGCGTCTGGTCAGCGGTGAGCTTCGGCATTGACAAAACCAGGGTGTGGCTGCGAGTTATTCGCCTCGACGGCATTTTAACAAAGATTTGGTTGCAAAACAGCATAGCGCGACGCAGGCAGGATTTTGTCTGCGCTCCATTCTGCCGAATAGCAGTTGATCAGCTATTGAAACAATTGTTCTGCCAAGCTAAGTTTGTGTTTCGGCCAGGGACCGAGTTTTTTAATGACCGAACATTAATCAATACTGTTACGGTGAGTTTTAATACTATTATGGTACAAATAACCGAAATACCGCAGCGAATAAAAACCAGCTATCAAGTGCCGCCCCTAGCAGAAGAGGATTTTAGGACCTCGGAAGTGTAGATTCATNAAGAGTTTTTTCTTAAATTTACTTGTAGTAAGCGTGTTTGTTCTTTGACATCGGTATNTACTATTTACAGTATGTCCATTAGCTTGCAGCATGTAGATCAGTTTTTGGTATTTTTGCCAACAGTTGCTGGAAAACAACCATACGTTTTGCGAAAAGAATGAGTTCTTACAATTCCGGTTATCACAAGTGTGTATTGACGATGAAACCACGAACAGTTCGAAACATCCCCGCTTGATATTTTTTGTTTCGCGCTAACGCAGTTTGGAAGGTTTGGTTTTAATTTAAGCTGTGCAATGCGCAGGTGGACCAAGATCGCAAGTGCTTTCGATTCGTCGGCGACGTTCTGGTCGAGCGCAAAGTGGCGGACGTCCTCCCAGCCTTGAAAAGTCACAAGGAAAAACTCGACGCCGCGACCAAAGGTCTTCAAGAGAAACTGTCAGAAAAGGGCGTGGAGATGAACGCTTATCGCGAGAAGCACGGCATCACTGTGCGCGGCGAGGGAGCCCCAGGTGGCGTGAAAGAAGTACCCAAGGCGAACGATCAGGCCGCCACGAAACCCGGTCAATCGTCGGGTGTTCTGGTTTCTGACTGAAGAATCGCAGAAGATCGTGCGCGTTGCTGTCAGGCTCTGCTCGAAGCGTTACGTTGTTGTTGCCGGTCCGGGATTGCTTGAAAAATGCGTCGGCGAGTTACAGCGCTGGCTGCATTCGCGCAGTAGCGGCTGATGTTTAAACCGGAGGACGTTTGTGTTTCCCAGCTGCTGGTCAACTCTTATATATGTTTGTCGGATATTTTTCTCTTCCGTACGATTGAGTTTGCTGTGGTTTTGTATTCGAAAAATCACCAACGCACCGTCATCAGATAACGAAAACAGCAATGTACTACTCATAACGAAAACAGCAAAGTACTACTCCAGCTATTTTGCCACCAACTCCTTCGTTTGCATGTTTTACATTCTTTCAAAATTACATGTTTTCATCGATCCTTCCCAATGAGCAACACCATTGTCACCCTGTATTCCAAGATACGTCAGCTGCAAGCCCTATTATCAACGTGTATACTGCGTTGAGAGAGTTTCGTCAAAACGACGTTTGTAGCAAAGGTTGAATAAGTTGTTTCAGCATTTTCGTTTCGACTTTTTCGACCACCACCTCTTCATGACATGCACTGAGCCTTGTGCGTGAGCTCTCAGCGTGCGGTAGTTTTGTTTGTTCCATTGTTTTTCACAGCTGAGGAGCATGAAAGAGTGTAAAACTGCGTGCAAATGTGACCACGTATCGTTCTTCTATTCGAGGTAAACCATCGCCTTGTGCATGTATCTAGGTAAGGACGCGTTGAAGATTTGTAGTCTGCCCTCGAAAAATTAAGATTTTATTTAAGTAATAACAACTAGCAGAAATGACAGACTTTTTAACATTTATTCAACATGAAATTTTAATAATTTTTACTGCTTAGGTGATATTAGCATTAATGTTTCACCTATTGCTTAAATCACCCACGAAAGCTGGCTGCAGCTTCGCTCCAAACCGAACACGTGGTAGCGCTAGTGATTGCGTTGTCTCTGACAGTTACG
>JGI24159J19872_10013533_pt1 | contig 10597 bp, 8 predicted proteins | sample Ectturendosymbi4_FD_19872 | JGI IMG/M metagenome (IMG submission 19872)
TGTGATCGACGAGTCTAGTTCGGAGAAGCAGACGAGGCGCGGAGTTCAAATTTATAAAGTACTGTAGTAAACGCCGGGACGATCGCCCGGGTAAATCTACATCTTTCGAAACGCTTAAATCTGGTCGGGTGTCAAGAGCATCTTTCAAGCGAGGTTGTTTAAGGGGAAACGTGTAAGTTTGATACTTCCCTAGAAATGTCAAGTGGCGAAAAGACTGTAAGTGAAGGGGCCGAATTGTCTACTTCAGTGATGATTTGCCCAAGTCGAAAAGTGGAGAATCGCAAACTAAGTTGAATAAAACTGATCTGGCGACGATGGACATGTCGCACTCTGGGTAGCTGACCTCAAACAGCACCTTTCTACGGATGTGGAGTCAGTTTCTTCATCAAAGAAGCATCGCGATTCCTAACAGTACGCTCTTATGCGTCGCGATCGAGTACTACCAGCAAAAAATATCGCGATAGTGTTGTCAAGGCCCAATTGGCCGCTGAGGAGCTTAACGCCGAACGAGAGCTTGCGCGTTAGAAAATTCAAGAAGCAGCTGATCGAGCCGACCGAGCGAAACGCCGTGCTGAAGAAAGGGCAAGGACTGACGCTCAATGAGCCCGAGAACAGGCTGAACGCGCTCGTGACGAAGCTGAAGAAGAAAGACTACGCGTTGAAGAGGCTCGAATGCGTGTAGAAGAGAGAAGGCTTTGAAATTAGCTACAGTTGAAGCAGAAGTTTGGGTACGCGAATCTTCTTGCTCGAGCCACAGACGTTTTTCGACTGCATCCAGACGAAATCGTGAGTACGTTTGTTTTGATCGCTCTCGCTGTGATGAGACGCAGCTGCAGCCCGAACGTAGATTATCATAGCAGCGAAATAAGGGTGACGTTAATTTTCGTCGAGACGGTAACAACGAAAGGGCTTTTCAGTATACTCCCGAAGTAGGAAGCCATCGTGGAACATATCAGCAGCGTGCTGACCTATATCCTCGTCGAGATGACATAGATTTCCCGGATGTTGGTGAACGCTGCTTACCCAGACCCGTAATAACAAAGTTTGATGGTAATCCGATGAATTACAAAACGTTTATGCGTCTGTTTGAAGCGCATATCGCCCAAAGCACTAGAACTGATGAGCTGCGCTTGTTGTTCCTCTTGCAACATTGTGAACATGCAGTACAGGAGAAAATTGAGCGCTTTACGTCCGTGAACCCTTGTGACGGGTACCTAATGGCTCAAAACGAACTGTTCTATGAATATGGTCAATCGCACAGCGCTGCGAACAAGAACTAAAAGCGTTGTTTGGCTGATGTGAGGCCTCATGATTCCGATAGCTTGATGAAGCTGCCAGTACTTATGAATAAATGTTGTACGTCATTGGAGGGTGTAGCAAATACGTCGAGCGTTGACACGATGGATGTAATGATTTCAATAGTCAAAAAGTTACCTGTTCCGCTTCGATTAAAGTGGGTAGACGTTGCAGCGGCCACTGAAGAAGACTGGTCACCGCGGATCCTTTGCGGATTTGACAACGTTTGTTAAAGTGCTTGCAAGGACAGCAAACTCAATTTTTGGGAAAACTGTACTCCCAGCTATTTCGAACCGATCAGAGGTTGCCAAACGAAACGTGCCAGTAGTTCATAACGTTGTGGCCGCACCACGTCTTCTGAGAAACCAGTAATAAATAAGCCTGCGGTCAAATGCCGGTACTGTAAAAGGCAACATAGCCTTAAGAATTGTTACAAGTTTAAAGATTTGCCGTACCGGGAGCGTAAAGACTTTTTACGTGCAGAAAGGCTATGCTTTGAATGTTATGGAGAAGGTCATTTGAGTAAAGATTGCCCTAGGCGACGTGAGAGTAAAGAACGTGGCAATGGTCCAAACCCGAGTGTGTGCTCGCCAGGCCACTCAGCTAGCGAAAGAGATGCGTCCAACGAAAAATCAAAGGCCATTCTTTCTACAATCCGAAATGAACAACAGCCTGGCAGAGTAGGCTGCTCAAATGTGTACTTGAATGTTGTTCCCGTAATTGTCAGTTGTGGTGACCGTGAAGTGACCAACCACTTTTTTTTGGATCCTGGTAGTAGCCTCCCATTCTTCGACAGAAAATTAATGGACGCTCTGAATGCCCGGGATCACGTAAAAGCATGCGAATTCCCGCCATGACTGCGTCAAGCACCTTGGATAGTGAAGCTGTTTCAGTGTCGGTTGGGCCACTCGAAGGCGGTAAACGTATCGAGCTTAGCGAGGTGGTCGTGGTTGACGAAATTCCCCTTAAACCGAATATCATACCGGATCCCCGTGACCTGCAAAAGCACGATTATTTGCGTGGCGTAGATCTGCCGGACGTTGAGGGAGCAACAGTGACGTTGCTAATCGGTGCCAACTTTCCTGAAGCGAGTTGGAATTGTGCGCAATGGAAGCGATGGTTGCCCGGATGCAGTGCGCACCCCTCTGGGTTGGTCGTTGTTGGGACCAGCATTTAAAACAGTTGCAGCTCCGGAAAATGAGACGAACTGTTTTGTGGTGTATGTAAGTGGTACAGTTCCGCAATCTTCGATGCAAGTTATGTTTTTGAAAGACGAGAGTGACGTGCTATCTACGAATGGGTACTTCGACGATAGCCAACATGATGTCCGACTGTAAGCCATGTCAAAGGAAGACAGGCGGACATACGCGTTAATGAAACAATCCGTAGAGTACATCAACGGTCACTATCAACTTCCTCTCCCATGGCGTTACGATTACCAGATATTGCCAGACAATATTGAAGTGGCCAGAAAACGACTTGCTGACCTGAAATGCCGTTTCCAGAGAAACCCTGAAGTTTATCAGAAGTACACTGACCAGATGCGACTTACCATCGAGAAAGGATACGCTGAAGAGGTTCCAGAAGACGAAATTGATGCAGATCGCCGCAAGTGGTACATTCCACACCATGGAGTCCTCAGCGAGCGAAAACCGGACAAGCTGCGCATTGTATTTGACTGTGCAGCACAACACCACGGCNTGTCACTGAACCAGGTGTTGATGCAANAGCCGGATTTGAATAATCGGCTACATGCAGTGTTATTGCGTTTCCGCAAGAAGTCAATAGCCTTGGTAGCCGATGTAGAAGCAATGTTCCACCAAGTTTTGGTGAGTCCTCGCGACCGCGACAGTTTACGTTTTTTGTAGTGGCGTGATGAAGACTTTGCGAAAGAAGCCAATCTTCATCAAATGAAAGTACACCTTTTTGGTGCGACTTCTTCCCCGATCTGTGCAGCCTTCAGTCTACGTCAAGCTGCACTCGACTTTGGTCATGGTTACGAACCGCTAGTTGCACCAACAGTGTAAGGAGCAGCGTATGTAGACAATATCTTGGCGTGTATTTCCGACGTCGGAGCAGAGTTGCCTAAGTCAGTGCAAACGCACTGGATCGATTCCAACCTGCACGAGAGAACTCTCCGAGTGACCTTGAACCGGTGCAAATGGCGTTAGAGGACCCGAGCTCAATGTCGGTGAGCCGTGTGTGTGCGACTGCGTGCGAGGAATCGTGTGCGAACGAACGAGAGGAATCGTGTACGAATGTGTGCGACGAGTCGTGTACGAATGCGTGCGAGGAATCGTGTGCGACTGCGTACGAAGAATCGTGTACGACTGCGTGCGAGGAATCGTGTGCGACTGCGTACGAAGAATCGTGTGCGACTGCGTACGAAGAATCGTGTGCGAATGCCCGCGAGGAGTCGTGTTCGAGTGTCAGCGAAGATGTGATCGTGTACGATTGATCTACGATGTTGGAGCACTAGCTCCGAAGATTGTAACGTGATGCGGCGCCAGTCCGAGTGTTTTGATATCACGCCTGCATGTCGTCTGTGTCGTTGAAACGCCACGCGTTCTAAAACAAGGCGTTCATAAACTGCATTGCTGATTTACAGAGCCCGATGTAAATTTATTGTTGGCATATGAGCTTTTCATGTTGCTTTCAAGAAAACTGGTGGATTTAACCAGGTTGTATGTTGGCGCTGTTAGCTCATTGTGGTGATTTAGTTGGTTTGTGTTTGAAAAATCTTGTAAAAATTGCACCGGAGGCGACAATTTAGGGGGAGTGTAAGATTTTTCTGGTACGTTTGACCACTAGCCTTATGGGGTTTTTATTGAAAATCTGGGTTTTTTTGACTCGGTCAAAATTTAGAAATGTATGTTGTATTACTGTATTTTCCATTCAAGAATACAGTAGTTTCACAGGGGCAATAATGTGCAGTCAGTAGCCAGTTCAGTTGAGTAGGGTTAGGCTTAACCAAATTGTTTGAAATCTAATGTTTTGCAGATTAAGCACTGATTAGGCATAGGTCAGCACTCTAACCTATCGTTGATATGTCAAGGGCTAGTTGTGCATGATTTTGAAATGCTTTCTTTGGTTTTGAAGCTGTGGTTAAGAATCTGTTGATTGTTGGACAGGCGCATTGTGATAGGTATGAATGTAAAAGTTTCAATGTTAAATTAGTAGTTAAATATTGCAATGATTAGAGTGAAAAGAAAACTGCAGCACCTTGAATGTATCATGTCTGTGTTTCAATATGTGCGTTTAAGTGAAAGTAAAAGAAAACATTAAACGCTTTTTAGAAGCATCTAACTAACGTTTCATGTTACTTCATACATTTGATTTGCCGCTAGCCTACTCGTAAATTGTTAGTAAGTTTGAAAGTAGACTTGAACTTGTTAAACAATTGATGAATATAATGTATATTGCCTTAATTTGAAGTGCAAGTACCGGTAGCGTGCATTTCAAGTTTGCTTTTGACTCATTTTTAACATTTTGTATGTCTGAGGTTTTTTATTATTTTCTAGTTTTTTTTCAAGGTAAATTCTGAAGTTTTTCTTTATAACAGAGTGGCAACACTGCATAGGAACAGAAGATAGGCATTAACTACATTCTAAACAGTGTTTCTCAAACTTTTTTATTCCATCGCGCCTTTTCACCAGCGACACGTCATTTTCGCCCCCCAAGCCTGATGAAGCAAACACATGGTAGTAAACTCAAAGAATTGTATTTAAAGGAAGCAAATAGTTGAACCAAGCCATTAAACAGCTGAACTAAGCAACTATATTACCACGCTAATATTAGCCTACGTTCAGAAATCTTGTGAAAATAATCCACCCTGTAGCCGCATAGACGATCCAGAGTAAAAATTTAAGGGATGAATTGCTTTAGCAACAACCTCCAACGATTTAGTAAAGTTAAATTTGCAAGAAACTCACAAGTCATACTAGTAGACTACTGAAGCTAACTCAATGATCGATTACAGGGTTGAGTATTTTCTCCCCCTTTGTATTGCTTTGCCCCCCTATCGCGCCCTTGCTTCTTAAAATCTCCCCCAAGGGGGCGATTCCGCCCACTATGAGAGCCACTGTTCTAAACGATCCGTCAGTGTGGGGAAGATAATTGCAATAAATCGCAAGAATCTGGTTTTTGGTATATCAAGTTTGTGATTGCAGCTGCAGGCAGGACTCAAAAATTGCAAACATTTGGAGTGATAAACATTTGTTCAATTGGATTCCAGCAAAACTGGTGTTTTTGTGCAAGCACACTTGCCCAGCAGATGTGCAATGAAAACGTAGCTTATATCTGGAGTGTTCTTTTACTTATATTGATTTCAAGGGTGTTGCAGCTTTTCTAGTAGAAACAGGCTTATGAGGGAAGCAGCATTTGTTTCAATTGATGCTCTGTACAACTGATATGCACCTATTTCAGGCGAGGCACCCTAGAACACACCATTGTAGGGCTACTCTCACTTAACAACCAACTGCGAGAGATAAAACCAGTGCCCAACGTGGACCAAAAACAAAGAACAAACTCAAATATTTTTCTAATCTCTTAAGCTCTGAAATGTTCCCAATCTTCCAGTCCCATTTCCTTGTAGCAATTCTCTTTAAGCTTTGGACTGATTTTTCAAAAACTTACAGTAGCAAGGTACCGTGTCTATTGCAGTCATCTTCGATACCATACACAGAAGGATATTTTAAGTACACTACAGGCTGTACATATTTGTGTTTCCATCTAAGTGCATTTCCACCTATGGCCCACAGCCAAGATGTCAAAAACGTCCACGTGGGGCATATAAGCAATACACATTAGACCCCTAACAATTACAACGGAGAACACTTTCAGCCCCGGTAACAGTGTTTGGCAACGGCAATGACAAATCTTAAATTTTGCCCAAAAAATGATGCCAAGACCACCACCACAAGTCGACTGCCATCCATCGTCTACACAAACCAAAGTTATAACAAAAACAGCCATAATTTTGATCTGAAACCACCTTGCTTAAAGTTTTAAACAATGCCAGCAGGGTTTTTTTAAGGAAAATGTTAGGTACCCGGTATGGGCCTGTAGGGACCCGATTTTCAATTCTAGAGACCCGAATCGGGTCCCTAAAGCACCTTAAAAAAACCTGAAAGCTAGGGTATTTATACCTAGCAGTAGCTTAGTTTTTGTCAGGATTACTGATACAGAACACAAAGTTTTTCTTTATACAGGATATCATGCTTTTCGTCACGGCCGACACGCTTCAGCACTATATATACGCGCAGATTTAATAAACGTGCGCAGATTTAGCTAAATGCCCGCACATTTTGCTAAATGCGTGCAGATTTAGCTAAATGTGCGAAGATTTTGCTGAATGCACATAGATTTAGCTAAATGTGCATAGATTTAGCTAAATATGCACCGATTTAGCTAAATATGCGCAGATGTAGCTAAATCTGGCTGATTCAACAGCTTTTGGTGTTAAGTCCGTTCGATATAATTTTTTACGAACGGCGCACCAAATAAAGGCACTTGTGAGAGCGTTCAGTTAAAGACCACGAAGGTTTGTCCTGCGCAAGAAAAGAAAGGGAGGCGATGTGTTTAGCAAGCGAACAACTAAAATCAGCAAAATTCGATAAGAGAGTTTTCTCGTGTTTTTTTTCTTTTTTGTTTGTTTTCACTGTCGCCGTGGCATATGAAGAGGCTACCCCAAAGAATAAAACTTTGCTACAAGAACCTGAATCGAAGTTAGGTGGCTCAGTTAAAGCCATGCAGCAGAAAGAGACAGTTGACATTGGTTCCCAGACAGAGATGCATCGCCTCTCTCTTGTTGTGCACGACGAACCCTTCCAGGATTTTAACTGAACGCTATCACAAAATGCCCTTAGCCATCAGGAAGAGGCCTGCTCAATCACCACAATGCATTGCAAATGAATGACATGCCATACCGCAGGCCCATACACCGAGCCTTTAGCCGCTAAACAATTAAGTACTGCACCTCGGTTCGCTGACCATCTCGTGGAAAATTTGTTAACTGTTTGGCCAACATACTGTTGACTGCATATCACACAAATGGTCACATAAATACAGGGGCGGATCCAGCCAGTACGGTTAGGGGGGGCGATTTCAGAAATATTTGGTAGTTAGCAGGGCCGCCCTCAGCAGATGCGATGCCCAATGCAAGACCTAGGCGCGGGGCCCCTCTGAGCAACAGCGTTTTGTCGTCATCGTCCTCAGTCAACCGTGCTGCGGCCTTTTTGTTGAAGATGTTTTAGCAAAACGGCCTATAGGATTACAATCAGATTATAATCATATATCAAAAAAGACGGAAAAAGCATGCTTGTCCGGTGGACATTGAATTTTGCACTGGTTTGAAATGAGATTTTTGGCTATCACGCAGCGACATATTACCGAGTGAAAAAACTTTAAGAAATTATCAATTAGAAGATTTCTTACCGGCCGGAAAAAAGCATTGCGAACCTAGAGGTAACTAGAATTAATGATACCCGTACAAACGAGTGCCGAAAGTTGCGACGACTTGCCTTAGAAAAACACCCTGCGAGATGAAATGCTTGAAACTCTGACCATCTCATCGTAATCAAGCTGAGATGCAACTTCATTTTCAATCAAATTTATCTTTCTCTTTCATTGCCACAGCGGTAGGTTCTACCTATGTTACGCTCTCTTTTCGGAACGTTTTTGCGATGTAGAACATCTAAGTTTCTATAAATGATATTTAGCTATTTCAACATAGTCGCCTGACAAAAAATGCAATAAAAAGTCTTTCAATTTTGCAGATTTTTGCATCAGTTTTGAATCGCGTTTGATCGCATCAAGTATCATTTGCGATTAGATGGGTTTCAAGCTTTATCTTGGCAACTACCTACAAACCATAGTTTCCCACCGGAGAGTAATATTTCCACCAGTAGCAATCCACAGAGGCACAGTAACCGTTTAATGTGGATCGCGATGAGTTTTGGGCTGTAATAAATTAAAAAATTTGGGGGCACAATGGATATAAAGTCTATAATCAAATCGCAGCACACTTTACATTTTTCTCAAAGCAAAGGTCCCAGCTTGCAATTGTTTCAGAACGACCAACAATAGTTTTGGTGAAACTAGCGTTGCTACTTAACGGCTACTGACACTGCCCCGACAGGCTGACGCATTCAGTGTCCGGTACAACACTTGTTGCTGTTGGCTGAATGATCAAATACTGGAGTCTTCAAACTTGAATAGGAGGTATACGTTCACAGGTTCAACCTTTCATCGTTTGTCGTTTGTCTCAATGTTGTCGAGTTAATTTTATTTTGACAAAATATTAAAACGTAATTTATGCTCAAATCTGCCATGGAGCAAAATTGCATGCCTTTGCCCAAATGCAAATTATCCGCAACCAACCACAACTTTCCAAAACTGAAGCATCTTTTGAGAACTACCAGAAGCATCTTTTGAGAACTAAACAACGTTACGTCAGCAGAACTGCCATCAAAGTTAATAAGAAAGGCACTCGTCTCGACTTTGCCAGTTGAATCACTACACACATTGTTTCCAATAGCTGTAGGTCCACTGCGGTCTCATCTGGCACTACTAACAACCAAGTTTCATCCATAAAGAGTAAGATATGGTGGAGTGCAGATCAAAACCATCGCCAGAAAGTTTTCAGTAGGGGGATTTGCTTTTCTGTGGGGGCGTTTTGGGTTTGTGCGGGGGGCTTGACACTCTAAATATTGACAAAAGCTCATTTGATTTATAGTGTTTGATGATTCAATTTGGGGGCGCTTGGAGCATTGTTTGAGGGGACTAAGCCCTCAAAAGCCCCCCGTGGCGACGGGACTGGCGCAGATATAGCACACTAGCCTGAGAATTGAGCACGTTTAATAACGTTCGATTTGGAGGAAATTCAACACATTTGTTCGAACAAAAGCACTGCTTGCTAGCAATGAGATTTATAGGTCTTTTCTACTGAATATCTTGAGCGCAATGAGTATCAGGCAAAAAATGAACAACTTGCCCAAACACCATGGCGCGGGGCCCAATGAAGCTGCATCGGCTTAAGGCCGGCTCTGGTAGTTAGTTCTCAACGGCTTCGCTACTGCACGAGGGATGGATTATACTTCACAGCACTGCTGTGACAAAATAATAGACGACAAAATGGCCTTATATCACGAATACTGTTTTCCGAATTGCCAAAAATCATGGTGAATAAAGTTACTTTCGTATAATTTTTAGGGGGGCGATCGCCCGGGCCCCGCGCCATGTTTTTGGATAATAGTTCATTTTTGCCAAATACGCCTTGCGCTCAAATTCAGTGGAAACGGCTGATAAAATCTCATTGTTAGCAAACAGTGCTCTCGTTGGAACGAACATTAAAACAAAAGATGAAAGGTTTAAGCCCGTAGACGCAGACCTTCTATTCGAGTCCGAAGACTCGAAGAGTTGGCCATTCAACCATAGCACTAAAAGGTGTTATATTTTGCGTTTTTTGCTTGGTCTGTACTGGACACTGAACCGTGTCAGCCTGTCTGAGCAATCGCCCAAAAGGTGTTGAGCAGCATGTAACGCTAGTTGTGCTAAAAAGCTTGTTGGTCGTTGTTCTGAAAAAAATTGCACGCTGGGGCCTTGCGTTGGGAAAAATGTCTAGTGCGTCAAACTTTATTTTCACTGTGTCCCCAAACTTTTTCATTTGTGATGGCCCTAATTTTAGCTTTATCGAAAATTGTGGGATCCTGCGTCTTGACCCAAACCACTTTCAACAGCTAAGCGAGATTTCCCAACTGCTGAAAGCCCAGATAATTTAGATTTGAATTACGTATGAATTTTCCTATGATGTAGCAGGCAGGACTTTTTCAAGTTGTTCTTTACAATGTAAATTATCCAATGGGCAGGTGATGCAACTGAAATGGCTGGCGCACTCAGCTGGATAAAGTGGATATTTTGCTTTTTTGTAAACTTTTTTCAAGGTTTATGTCGCGCTGTCCATTCAGTGGCGTAGAGCTGAGGGGGAAAGTTCACCCTCAAACGTTTTGATTTGCCGAAAATTTGGGTGAAATTCCTGAAAATTCGGGTACAGAGGTTTCTACACATTTGTTTAATACTGAGTTATCTGATTTTTTTCTCCGAAAAAAACCAACAATTTTAGTCCAGTGCAAGTGTGCACATAGCTGAGCATGAAAAATCCAGTTGTCACTTTCAGGCAAGTGTTCAATGGTTTGAAGCTGAGCGAAGACTAACGAAGGGTTGCTCGTTGGATTCAAGTCATCACATTTATCATTTGCCGCTCCACCAAACTCTCATTGTGTTTGGCTGTTTGCGAGTGTAA
>JGI24159J19872_10013535_pt1 | contig 10597 bp, 2 predicted proteins | sample Ectturendosymbi4_FD_19872 | JGI IMG/M metagenome (IMG submission 19872)
ATTATAGTTCTCGACTTCCTCATTTGTCAGATTAAAGGAAGACAAAACATCCTCCCCCTTGCTTCCAAGTAAATACATAAGCAAGTTCACCTGTTTCGTTCCCTCTTCCTCATGGAAAGTAGAATCCTGCATGTACCTCTCGAAACGTTTAACCCACGAGCACCATGATTTCGGAAAAGTAAAATCGAACGGCTCAGGAGGCGGAATATGCACGTGGGTCGACATACCGATCCCACTTCTGACACCATGTATTGTTACGGCACAAACAGTCAAAGTCAAAACCAGAGTACACTCAAAACCCGGAACACCTTCAACGCGACCGACCCCGGTACCAACTAACTCCGGAAATATGATGCGTGCAACAAAGGTTGATAGCGAGCCGCCTCAGGCTAGAAACGCTGCACTGATTGCGAAGCGAGCGCGGTGCATTCCTCTACACTGCACACACAGCACGAAACTTGCATTGGTAAAGGCGAAGGATTAAACCTACAGCAATCTACTCTCAAAGCTAACTGGACTCAATGGACGTTTCTGCAGTTTGATGCTTCATCTATATGTGCATACAGTGCAAAATATCTTTTCCTATATCATAACTGTTCAATGACTATTTTATTCAGAACACGTTTTTCTTTAACAACTTTTTCAAAAAAACATTTCAAGGTTAAGTTTTTCAAAATAGATCCTACATCAGCAAAGCAACACCAAATTTTCTTTGAAGTGTATCAAAAGAAGCGGTAGCGAATAGCGTTAGCTCGCTACTATTTTTATTCAGTAACAGGTGCGGTAGCACCGCTGTTAACATCAAATAGCGGTAGCGAGAGCGACGCTATTAATAAAGTAGCGATTGCCCACTTTTGGCCATGGGGAGAGATTCTTTGCGCTTCCCCCGTCACTTACCCAACTGAACAGGTGCGGAGTCGGATAATGTGACTCCGGCAAGCTCTGCTGCAAAGCTGCCATCCTTGACAACCGCATGGGTTTCGGAGCTTTTAGGTATTTGAAGCTGTTTGTAGCGGAATGCCTTGTTGCGCTTTCGGGCAGCTGTGTTAACCCATGAGGGGAGGCTGCCTCGACGCGGCAGCGTCCTTTGATTTTTTCAACCTAATCAAGGGAGTTCCGTGACATCACAGAATTAAAGTGCAGCTGTTTCTTTTTTCGTGAAGTTTTGGCTTGGTAATGCTGTTTGAAAATGGCATTTGTTGCGTATAGAATAGTCAATAGTGAGCTCCTTCAGTCCTTGTTTTTAAAGTTCTTTTGGCTTCAAGAGATTCGATTGCCGGGTTGGCATAATACGCCTGTATTTAATGTCAAGTGCAGAAATTCGACCTTTTTTAATGGTGTTAACAGGAAAGAGTTGTTTAACATTTTTAGTCTTGGCTGCTTTCTAATTCTTGAGTTTCAATTTTGGCAGTGTCTAAAAGTGCTTCTTAACCTTTTGCAGTTTCGTTCACCCCTGCCATCGATTGCTGCCTTCCCATTCACACTTTTGTACAGGGACGGATACAGGGGGGATGAATGGGGCCATAGCCATCCCTAAAAACATAAATTCATTAACCATAATTTTGTACAATTCAGAAAACAACATTCATGATATAAAGCCATTTTGTTGTCCATTATTTTGTCACAGTAGTGTTGTGAAGTATAGCCTATTTCATCTCTCTTATAGTATGGAAGCCGTTATGAGACTTGAGTTCCAAATATTGCTGATATTCCCCCCTATAACCTTACTGGCTAGATCTGCCCCTGCTATTGTATTGTGAATGCATGGCCGATGTGACAATAATCAGTCATGGAGTGTTCATTGTCAGACCATGGTATTTTTTATTTATTTGTTTGTTTGTGAGCAGACACGAAGTCCATAGTATGAACACACACACTCTGCAGAACGCAGCTTGAAAAAACAAGTATTTGCTCTACTTTATTTTCCATGTGCTTTCCGCCATGCAACAAATTGGCTAAGATCTTCTATGATCACAGACTCAGTTTTTCAAAACGTTTTTTTTCGTTTAGTGCCCAAAACGTTTTTATAGCTTCTGTTATCATCAGTGCATTGTGCATTTTTCATTTCATCAGCACATGTGTGCTTTGAAAATAAGAGTGGGAAGGCTTTTTGCTAGCAGAGTCATTTACGACTGAATGAAGAAGGAATTTTACTGTTTGCATAAATATTTGTGCTGTTGCTTAAAAAATTTTGAGGACTTGTTCTGATAAACCCATGTTTGTTTTGTTAATGAATCTCCTTTGAATGAACCAAAAACTGGTTGCTAGCAAATAATAATGCATTGAGCAGACAGCTGATGGGTCGATTCTTCATTTCTGGATGAAAAGAACTTGAACACTTCCAAGTTTGCCATTTTATTCACGATTGTTGATACCTTTGGCTTTTGGGTATAAAAACAAGACAACCCTTTGCATAGCAGCTCTAGTAACTTTGTACTTGACCACAGTGATGATGCAGTGTGATAATTTCCAACTCAGTTTTACATCTGGCACAAAACCAGATGCAAGATATGGTGTTTTAGTCTCTCCAAAGCAAAAACCAGATAAGGTTATTTAGACACTACCTTTACATTTTATAACTTTTTTGGTCTTTATCTGTTTGTTTGGCATTTGCTGATGCTATAGTATTTGACAGATTTTCACAAGAGACAAGTGAATTTATGTAATGGGTATGTCTGGACCTGGAAAGCCTGATGGTTTTCTTGTAAATGCTGTGTGACTTTGCATTCTGTTATAAATATTTTGTATAATTGTGATATGAACTAATTTCCAATTGCACATTTACTGTATTGAAAGTAAAAAATAAAATAAAAGGTAATATCTAGGTAGCNGGAAATATCAAAACTAGAAACCCTAGCATAGTGTACAGTAGATATCACCCGCTGACAGTGAATATGCAACCAAAAGTGCTCAAAGTGAAACTGAAATCTACCTTGTCTCCAACAATTGCTACGCAAGTCGAGTAGAGCAGGTATGACACAACACTGATGTACACATGTGCAATATTAAATTTCTCTATGCACAAAGGTTTTGCAAAAGCACTTTAACATCTACACTATAAGTATAATATTTCTTTTAAACTAGCATCCAGATATTTAAAAAGGACTAAAAATTTGAAATAGCACCAGAGTCATCTGTAAATAAAAGTAACCAGCATATGAACACTATTAACAAAGTTTTTAGTAGGACCATTTCTGGTGTGTTATTTTGAGTTAGACAATGCTACAGAATTTCAAGTGTTTTTAACATCTTTAAAAATATGCAAGTATAGTATATTTTGCAGAAGTTTACTCATTAGTGTATTGTGCCTTCATTAAGTTAGTGCGGTTCATTGTGAATTTCTAAAATTGTCTTCTGCATGTTTTAATTATAGCATTATTGATACCACACATACTGTAAATCAATATGATCATTATCATTACTAAAATTTTATTGTTGCTGTTAAATTTATAGAATGTGTGGAGAATCACATTAGCAAAGGTTAAAAGAGTAAAGTGGAAGCTANTGTATCAGTTTTTTATTTTATTGTGTTTGTAAAGGTAAAATTGTTTGTGTTGTTNNAGCTNTGAAGCCACTNGCTTACTTGATAGTTACTAGAAAGCCTAGCCTGTCTTTGAAATTTAAAATATTTCTGATGAAATGAACATTTGTCCATGTTGTTTTAGCAAGTTGTTGGAGCCCAAGTTATGTATATAAGCCTACGTTATGGTACAATCGTTGTGATTGACTTATAACTTCTTTTGTAACAGGATGTTTTTTAATGAATGTCATCAGGGTTCAATATTACTTACTCCTGAAAAGGATGTGGCTTTGGCAGAATCTTCATAAAAAAGGATGATTACTTTGAAAGTCTAAAATCCTAGACCAGGGGTTTCAAACATACGGGTGGGCTTTTTTGTGTGGACTGTGATGCTTTTCGGCAAATTTTAAATAAATTACATTTAAGTTATTTAATTCATTCACCAGTATTTAAAAGTGCTTGGCTAGCAAATGAACAAGTTTCTTTCAAACAAACATGGAGATGGCTAGAAATGATTTGCCTATAACTTATGATACCCGTTGCAAGAATTTAGATGCAAAAGCTGTAGCAAGTAAGGTTCAGGTATCACCACTGTTGCATCAGCATCACAATGCAGCGCTTGTGTAGTCATAATGTGGCCCTTGGGTTACTTTATAAGTCTTCATTTGGCCCTTGGTGCAATTTAAGTTTGTGACTCCTATCCTAGACAGTCCTAGACAGCCCTGAGGAAAGATGTGGCTAATATTTTAAATTCAGGTTCAGTTGTAGGGGCTGCCTGTACAGATAAATATATTTCTTTAGGCTGATTCCATTGCATGAATGAAGAGTTCAATTCTGTCATAACATTATTTGATCAATAGTTGGAGCCTTGTCAGGCATCGCCACACTAGGCCAGAAGACTGACAAAGATTTATTAACCCCAACATTGTCGAGGACTTTTATGTAACTTGAATTTAAAATGGGTGCTTGCCAATATGCTAATTGATTTAGAAAATATCCTGCATTCCCTATGGAAATGATTGTGATTTTAAGTGATTATGATTAGACTTTTTGTGCTTATATTTGCATTGCTACAATAATTTTCATAAGGAATCCAATATTTCCCTTTCAAAATCACCAACAAACTTTTTAGTAGAACTGTAACATATTTTGAAAAAATATGTGTAGCTCTTACCATGAAAGTAATTTATCAAACAAACCCATTCAAGACAGTTCTTGTGTTTTAAACATTGATGTATATGTTGGTAATTATTGTAGCATGGTGAAATGTCATGTTTCCTATATTGGAACCATACTTATAAATAGCAATAATGTTGTGTGTTTGAGACCATAAAAATCAACAAACAGATTTGATTCCATTATCGTTGACCAAATATTCTCATTTGTGTAAAGACATCTGTGCCGATGGATGGTCGACGGTTTGTTCTTCTGCGCCACACTCATCACAGGCCGCAGAGGAGGCCATACCCCATTTGTGTAAGCAGGAGCAGAAACGACCGACACTGGTGCAAAGGTGGTTAAGCTAGACCCACGTTGTTCTTGGCAGGGCAATTTCAGGAGGGTGGGTGCTGATGTCAGGGATGAAAGTACAGAGTCTCGCAGTGCTCTCCAACCACTCTGCAATGCATTGGTGATCTGCTCAATCCACTGCACGTATAATATTGTTGTCAGAAGAACTGATGGGTTGTTGTGCAGCGAGTACAAATGAATGTCTCGATTGGAGACACTGTGCATTCGCACTTGGTGGACAGATGAGTGCTGAGTGGAGCAGGTGTCCAGGCACCATAACACAGCATGCTAGAGACAGTGTTGCTCCTTTGCGACGAAGCTCAGCAGGTTGGATGCCTGCAAAGATAAGTAGGTAGTCTGCTGGTTTAGGATACAGGCATCCAGTCACAATTCACAAGGTGTTGTTGATATAAAGACTTAAAATTTAGTAGACTGAGCCACTTCCTTGAGCTCCTCAGTAAATAACTCCAAACATTCTGCTTGAAATACAATGAGAATGGGTTCTACTTCTTAATGTAAGTATGGGAAAGCCACAGCAAAGTAACTTTATAAACTGTTATATCCATATTTGTCAGTAATCACTGAGGAGCATGTTCTTGAATGTAAAAATTTCTAAAATATAAATTAGTTCATAAAATTTATTATCCTAAATATCGAAATTGTGATAACAGAATGCATTATTGTTGAGTTGTTATTTCTGCAAACTACATATCAAGAAGTCTCATAAGTGGGGACTGTCTGTTAGGTGAAAACTGCTGGATGCATAAAGAGTTGATTTTATTTGTTATTAGTGCAAACAGTAGGCATTTTAATGCAAATTAAAGTTGAAGTACAGGGACAATGAAAGAACCTGTTCATGTGGTTGTTTTGCTGGGTACCCCTCGACAGATATATAGTTTTCTATCAGGGTTTAAAGTTGATTGCTGAATTATTGGGGAATTCATGAGTTGTGATAAGGTTACATTTTTTAAAGGGGTTGCAGGATGATCAACACAGTTGCACAGGAGTGCTGGTTTGCATCCAGTATCTAGTGTTTTGCACAGTTCCGCAAGGATCTGAGAATAACAGAGGAAGTCAAAATGTAAAAGAGATGAACAAAATCACCCCATTACAGTATTTGATATTTTGAAAAAGATGTAGTATATTGATACTCCTTAACATGTCCGAAGATCTTGTTTTATAACCAATAAATATATTATTAACAAAAATTCATTGTAGGAAACAACAAAAAAAATATTCAGGACAAACTGAAAACATTTCAAAGTGGAGCAACTTTAGTGTAGTTAATGATCATATCATCATTAGGTGATATGGACAACACCCTTTCATATTATAAGCTGCAATAATGGCCCTTTAGAATACAACACTGAAAAGTATCCAAATGTGAAGATAAAAAAAATGCTATCCTGGTTGACAATTCATCAAAAATTGTTGTGTGTATAACGAAATTTTTTGGTATTTATATATATTGATATGGCAGAAACAAGGAGTGTGTGCAGACCCCAACAGCGCAACCCACCACCCTTAACAAGGCCGCAGGGATCCGTCTGCACAGTATATGGCCATGTTTGCACCTCAGCCTTTGGGCTAAGAAAGCACATGTGCCCACAGAAATGAACCGTCAATCCAATGGAAAATTAAACATATAACCCAATATTTTATTTCCAAGTATGTTACATCACCAAAATGAAAATTCATCTTCTATAAAGTAAATAGCCAAATGTTTCCACACTGCTGGTGGTTATGCCGCATGCAAATTATTTTTGTTGCATTGGTTTATGATGACTCATGTTAAGGACAAACTAGAAGGTCAATGTTAATGTCCTTTACATGTCACTTACATTCATTTTTGTAGATTTAGTAGACTTTACCTAATAAATCCATGAATAACAAATCCAACCACATGTTAAATCCAATGTGATTTGGGATGAGATTTTTGCATTGAAAAATAACTGTTAAATCCTAAATTCACTTTATAAATCCATTGTATAATGAGTTTAGTGAAGAATTTAATTAACGTTGTCTTAATTGATTCAAAAAATTCATTCAAAAACCTAGGTATGTTTTATTCTACAAAGAGGAAGATAGATGAACAACTTAAGCAGCGGTTAGGCTTGCGGCGCCCTACAAAAGATAAATATAATTTGTAGCACCCAGTGGAGAGCCTTTGGTTTGAGGTCTGGTGACATTTCAAAATTACCTTTTCAATGATGTATTGAAAAACGTACTGTATTAGCTCATGGTACCCATGGGCATTGTAAATGGCACCCCGGTTGAGAACCACTGTCTTAGAGTTGCATTTCCAGCTGAACAAATCTTGTTGAATCAGCTTTTAGTACTGTATGATTAATAGATACTATACATTGTGCTAAAATATTTGTTTTTTTGTATTATTCATTTTCATTATAATGGGTATGAAATCACTAATTTATCATATCAAATCAAATCTTTTAGGACTGTGGTGGATTTATTAACCAAATTCCACTGTGCAAGATAAGTCATCATCATGGCCCATCCCGTCGTTGATAGCGATGAGCTGAGCACTTCTCTATTTTTTCTGTATAGCTTGTGGCTGACAATGAATAACTGCAACTCAGGGAGGCACGCCATCTGTTGTAATCGGCAGCAAGTGTTTCCCATGACTGTGGAGGAATGCGGAAACTCGCCATGTCATGCTTGATGACGTGTTTATGGCGCAGTTTGGGTCTGCCAGATCTACAAGGGGCATCATAGAATTCGCTGTAGAGGATATGCTTGGGCAGGTGGCCATCTCCCATATGATGCATGTGGCCTAGCCAGCCCAGACGTCATTGCCTCATGATTGTGGTGAGGCAAGATAAGTGTCATCTTGAAAACTTGTGAAGAAATGCCGTTTGTCATTAATCCCAATGTCATTTGTCATTAATCTCAGAGATTCTTAGAAGCTTGAAACACTAAAATGCTGTTGAAAATTAGGCCCAATCAAAATGCTGAATAGTAGATGTTCAGCCTAAGTACAACCTCATCAATGAATTATTAGCACAAAGGAGTCTCAAAATTCAGAGGATGTCAACTCTGTTAAGCAGCATCTTATCATTATGTTTAATTGTGATGGAAGACGAGAAGGTTTGGATTCCAACAATAATGAATAATTTGTAGTATTTACAAATGACCATTTGATTAGGAACATCATCTGTTCGAAAACTTCTGTATGATTTCAGCACAATGCACTTCTTCCAGTGACATTGTCTCTGGTGGCCAATCAGTCAGTGATAGCAACCTACAGTAGGCACTTAGTCAAACATACTACAATCTTCTTGAATTATATGTGGTTTTGTGTGTGTTTCATTACACACATGCTTTTTTCAACCTCTTTTCATTTGCTGATGATGAAAGCAGGTGCTTTGCAAGCAACAAAAATTTCACTTTGTTAAACGTTTGTTGCGTATGCCTAGTTGTTTGTAATATATGACTGTAAGATTTCGAATTTTTTCTCTATTTTTACATAATTACTGTCAAATTGCTTGCTGCAGAAATGTTGCGCACATAAAGTCACTTTTTACAAGATAAATAGAACAGTTGTTTGCTGTTAATTTCTTTGCCGTATATTTGTAATTACAGGACTTGCACAAGTTTGTTTGACCAAATCAGGTGCTTCCAGTTTCAACACAATCTAAAGCCTCTTGTTGGCAGAGCTACAGACATAACTGCTCAAAACATTCTGTTGAAGAAACATTGATAGCTACAATATTACCTGTTATTTCAAACTGCAAACCAAACGTTTTCATTTGTGAATGTGTTTTGCGTTAGTATTTCTTTCACCCTATATGAAGACATTTTTTTCATTGATTGTACTTAGTATTGCTTTAAACAAGACAGTTCAGATAAAGATATTTTATATTGATTGTTTCTTTTGTTATCACATCCAACTTCAATCTAATTGCAAACAAAGAACAGCATTTACATTATCCTGATGTCCCAGAATATATCTGTACAGTATGCTTGTGCATCCATTTGTATAAATTAGGAATAAATGCAATGGTTTGCATTTTAGTACAATTAAAATGTAAGTTGCTCATGTTTTATCCCAATTACATAGGTACTGAAAAAATTCAGTTTGTGGCTTGTAGCATTGGATTACAATAGTTTAATGTTAGAAGTTGAAAACAATGAAAAGAAACAATGCAATTGATTAAGCTTGGTGGTATTGTGTTACACCTGAGTGAAGCGTCACTTTTATCCCAAGACTACCTACCTGACAGTTATGAGATGGCTTGATTTTGCACAATAAGGGTAACAGATGTTGAAAAGGACTACAAAGTTTCATAATAAAAACACACATTGAACACTTGCTGTTTTTGTGGAAAACACCATTTTTTTATTGGTGCTAACAGAAAAGTAATTTTCTTCGCCATTGGTAAGCTCTTATGCTTTTTACTGTAAGTATTAGTTGTGTAAAATATTCTGTAAAGCTTCTTACCTAGCAAAAGTGTTTTACCTTATAAAACTTTGAATGATTAAATAATCAAAACTTTGCTCATTAAACTCACCTTGGACCAGACGATTTTGGGCATAATAACTTCGAGACAAATTTTTGCCACTCTCATGTGCATAAATACTTATGGCCAACTGTACTATCGCTAAAAGTTGCTATATCTATTAACACTGTACACAACAGTTAAAGATAATGAGCTATTTTGTTTGTTTATTACAGTAAACCAGTTTTTTTAAGGTGTTTTAGGTACCTGATTTGGTTCTCTAGAATTGAAAATCAGGTCCTTAGAATCAGAGAAAATCATCAGGGTGCTCAAAACACCTCTAATTATATGAAATTTAGTCAAATTTTTCAGGTCCATTCTAGGTACCTAACATTTTCCTTAGAAAAAAGAAAAAAAACTGCTAAAACAATATTTAATTTAATTTTAATTTATTTGTTTATGACCAGACATGAAGTCCATGGTATAAATACACACTCTGCAGAACGCAGGTTGATGAAAAAAGACAAAACAGAATGTAGTACAAGGCATTGAAGCTGGTAGAATTACAGGGTTAGACACTTTTTGCAACTGCATTGAAGACAGAACCATAGAGTTACAGAGACATTCTTAACATTATTTTTAGCTCACACGTAGCACTTGTTACAGCACTACTGCGGAGTAGGGCGCTAATTCCTAAATTAGTCAAGTCTAGGTAAATGCGAAAGCATTGTGGCATGACACGCTATCAATCAAACGAATACTGCAAAGATCGATCACTCATTCACAGAGTAAAATGCGATTATAGTGTTCAAAGAATAAGGAAGAATACAAACAATCCGACTGCATCAAAGCACGTAATCATACGTTGTTCGATTTTCTGCATCTTTCGAGAAACAGGTACGTGTATTTTCGTAGCAGAGTCTCAAAAGGTAGGAATGTTACATTGAACCTGGTAGGTACTAACACTCGCTCTCCAGGGCAGGTTGTATAGAGATCTGCATCCAAAATTATATGCCACATGTAATCTCTGCATGCATGACTTCCTGAAATTACACCATAATTGAGATGCATACATGGGCGTACAAAAGGAACGAAAAAGAACGTTTTTTAA
>JGI24159J19872_10013538_pt1 | contig 10595 bp, 7 predicted proteins | sample Ectturendosymbi4_FD_19872 | JGI IMG/M metagenome (IMG submission 19872)
TTTGTTGTTTCACTTTTTTCATTTTTTGTTTGTTACTCGGTTTCGTTAACAAGTGCACCCGTTCTTTGCCGTTAACACTCCTTATCTTGAGTACAAAAGATTGCGTGCCTTCGCGACAACTTTTCAGTGTCTTGTTTTCGCCACTTTCTTGCGTTCGTGTCTGGTCCCCGGTAGTGTCATTTCAGGAAACGCGCCGTTTTCACACCGCTCATCGCGCGCTTTGGGCGACTTACCCCCCTGCATTTACTGTATCGAAGATTACGCCCGGATTTTAGCCACGCATGAACAGACTGAAGAAGTGCGTCACCAGAAAAAAAGATTTTCCAACAACATTGTCTCGCACCTTCACACAAAGGTAGAAATTCGATCATTCAATCATTTTCCGATGTTTTTCAAGAAATTTGTTGTAAGTACCATAAATAATATGCTAGCAGAGAACCATAAATAATATGCTAGCAGATATTTCGTTCGTAGGTTCAAATGCTTATGCCCTGCCGTACTGTGTCACCTTTGCAACCGACATCAGCCCAACGGTACATCATACAGTTTTTTTCCGTACTTCCAGATGTAACATTGATACCCAATACCGTGCATGTTTTGTAAAAAAAGTTCTCGAAATTCTAAACTATATTTTTAGCGTCTTTTCCTCTTCTCTGAAACGTCTGATAAAATGTGCCTGCCGGCACTGAAAAGGAAGGGACGTGTCACTTTGAAAAACGCTCTTCAACAAGCCTTTTCATTTGTTTTCAGCCTTTTCGCTGAAAACCAACTCCAGTGCTTCCAAGCAGGGTTGCGGAGTTGGAGGTTGAATGTNCGACTCCGACCCCCAGCATAACATGAATGAAGTTTGGCTGTCAGCATTTTTGTAGCAACTAGCAGTCGGTGGAAATCGTGGCGCATAGCAAGAACTTTTTGTTGCAATAAAAGTACGTTTCAGAAGAAATCGTACCATTGCAATAGTCACGATTCCTAACTTAGGAGTGCGGTGTAAAAAAATGATTTAGTTATACTTCTGGAGTCGGACAAAAAAATCCGACTCTTACTGTTATTAAGAATCCGACTCCACCCAAGAACCTCCGACTCCGCAACCCTGCTTCCAAGGACAAGTTCCATCTGAATTTTGCTGATGACGTCGCCATTGCACCAATACTTTCGTTATTATCTTTGCTTCGGTTCAAGCTTTACTGACATCTGCGATGCACTTAAAACAACAACTTCCGTCTGCCACTTTTGTGGCGAAACAAGCAGTCTTGTTCGATTTTTACGCCAAAGCACTGAGAAAAACTAGTTATCAGCCAATGAATACCTTCTTTTCGCTCCAGATATGTTTTCGGAACGCGTCTGTCTCGAAATATGTTTTCGGAACGCATATTATCGCCTGCGAAGTGCATTCTGCAAAGGTTGAGAAATGCCCAGCATGATTTTGCTTACGCTGGGAATTATCGACAACCAGCAGCATCGCAAACACCAAGAAATCAGTCGAACGGAAATCAGCTGCCCTGCTGAATCGGTTCGTAGTTCGCAACGCATAGAGCGGCCCTGTGTGAGTCATGATGTCACAAATAGAACAACAAAAAGTTGTTGTGGCGCCACAAAAGAGCATTGCAAATGTTTTCATCAACGAAGACCTGCATGAGCAAATCATCGGATTTGCATTTCAAGCATATTCGGTGTTCGGGCTCTGAGAAGTCGCGTCCCCGATTTTTAACTGTGTTACTCGTTTTGTCGCACCATTTCATCGCCTGTAGTTGGTGAGCGTGGTTAACACCTCGTAATCTTAATACACGAAACAGGCCTATCCTGGCGTTTGTGCAGTCTGCGCTCAGTTAAAGTACACCGTTTGTTTCGCTCTTTGTAGAAAAAAGTTCATGGCGCTTTGCTACACGTTTTAGTCTTGTTTTTTAACATTTACTAATGATGCTACTATGTTAGATTCGTTGCCAGACCTTATGATCTTGTGGCAGTCGTTACTGGGGCGTGACGCTCGTCATGCTTGATCTAACATGTTTGTAGCGCTTGAATGGATCTTCTGCTGCATCGGGCTTTCTAATCCTGTGGAGACGGCGGTATTCGCTCGTCCGTATCTGTTCTGACTGACGATTTCTTCTTCACGCGATCCGAAGGTGTCTACGGAGAAGTCGCAGCGCGTCCCGTTAATTAGTTATTTTAAAAAACTTGCTGTTTCTTCGGTGCATTCTCGTGTTGTTGATTCTGGTCGGTGGTTGTGTTTGGTCGATTTTTTCGTGAACCCGGATGACCTTTTTCGTGAGCTTGACCAGCATGACCTTTGACTGTTTGCCGCCCTTGAAGCATGACCTTTCACGATGTGGCACTGAAGTTCATATGCGTGCCTTTATTGACGATTTTTCCAATAACTGCATCTGCTTTTTTCAGTCATTGACCGAATTTCTTTTTAATGACCGAAAAAAGTCGCGTAAATTTTGTCGGAATGCTTTTTTCAGTCTCAATGGCGGCCGTTTTTAAGCTACAGGGTGACCCAAAAAAACAGAACCCATGAAAATTTTATTAAATCCTACAAAGATCCAGTTAACTTTAAGCACTTTGCAGGTTTTAAAATTCAGTCCGTGTACAATCATTCCCCAGAGTTTCAGTCATTGAAATCCCTTCGCACAAAAGTCATGTTCTTTCCAAAATATGCTCCAGTTGGTGTTTAGACCGAATCCCGTGCAGCAGAAATGTTTCTTTGCGTCCTAGCACTCAACGTCCGACTGGAATAAATATCCCTCAGACTTTTTGAATTAAGATTTTCCACAGTCCCATACTCCCTAAACCTATGAATCCAGTCGAAAATTCTGCTGTTTGATGGAGCATAACGACACTGAAACTTTCTCCGAAACTTTGCTTGCCCTACTTTGTATGAACTGTTAGCGAAATAGGCCTCCAGGCAAAATGCCTTCTCTTTGGCTGACCAAGACATGGTTGGGAAAAAATTTTGTTGCAATATTTCATGCACTAAGTCTACTACTGCTACCTGAAAAAGAGAAATAATTAAAATTAAAAATTTTATTCGAAGATTTGTGGGTTCTGTTATTTTTTGGTCACCCGTATTTCGGAGAAATGACCGCAATCCTTCAGCGAAAAGAAAAATCCCGGAGTGCATGGCTGGCCACCAATCGGTGAGAATATTGCGAAACCAGTCCCATTTCAAGTGAGGAAGTGATGCTCAAGGCTGTTAAGATCGGCATGTGCGCACCAAGTACTACGCGATTGTATGGTACAAGCAAATTAACACGCCATTCGGTTAAGACGTCGTTTCACATGAAATGCGCTTCTACTGCTTTGATACAAATGAGTAACGGTGTCTTGAGAAGAAATCTTTCACTGGAGGAAGAGGGCTACCAGCGTAAGAGTTGTTACGTTCACCTGGCAATTTCTCTCAAATATTCGTTGGTTTCTTCCGCCTTCCTCTCTCAAAACCATTGGTTGCCTTTTTCCGTACAACAAGATATTCATGATGGTTTATTTTTCGTTCGCCTCTCGCAATAAGACGCACGCTGCTGCTTCGTGACGTGATTTACGACATCTCTCACAAACAGCATTTTCAGACAGCCGAACAAGTTTGAATGAATGGCGGTCCGCAGACAGTTCTCGTGTGTGACCACCAGCAATAAGCTGAAGGTCGGATCCAGCCAATAAGTTTAGGGGGGGGCGATTTCAGTAATATTTGGTAGTCAAGTCTCATAACGGCTGTGCTACTGTAAGAGAGTTGGAAGTTTATTTCACAACACTGCTGTGACAAAACAATGGACGACAGGATGTCCTTAATCGCCGATGTTGTTTTCCGAATGTTACAAAATTATGGTAAATAAAGATACTTTCGTTAAGTTTTAGGGGGACGATCGCCCCGCCCCTGAATAAACTCTACTTTTTCGCCTCATTGCAAACCGAAGGTGCGATGCCGAAGATATTTGCCAAAAGCGTTCAGTACGCTCGGGATGTCCATGCCGTTTTGTTGCACTTGTTGATTGCGCTCGTTAAAACTTTTCAAGACATCAGACACGATTAGTCAGACAGCAGTTTGTTTAGCCCAAGAGGAAATGAGCCGGGAAACGTGGAAAAGCGAACCTGCTGTCTGTCAGGCACGGCATGATGCTAAGCACAGCGCCGGAGCCGAGCGGAAAAATCGAAAGTTGATCACGATTTGGTGATAAGCAAAACATTGCAACGCGATTAAGTACGCTTTTATCTACAGACCGCAGAAAAGTAAGAAAAAAAGTACTGAGAGAGTCGCTCGTGAAGAACATGCAGCGCGCTAATAACGTTGAAATATACGTCAAAAGGAAGGCTAACATTAAGACGTGTTAAGAACCGTGTCGACAAAAATACATTTTTCAGTTATTGGGGAGCGCAACCCACAGTAGAGCCCTACACATCCACAGTGAATCGTTGGCAGGCCGGTAGAAAATTTTTCGCCCCCCCTGGAAAACTGTGTTGGATATAGTTTGAAAATATTGGACATAGTTCAAAAAATTTAGGCCCCTCAGAAAACTCTTCGCCCCTCCTGGTGTCCCAAGCTGGTTACGGGCCTGGTCGTTGTTAAGAACTTGCGTTGTGGTAATTACGTAACCAACAACCGCGTGTTTGATGACCGCAGATTAAAAACATAGAGAAAGGAAAGTTGTCATTTTTTCACGTTTACTGACAACACCAATCGTTTTTCTCTAGAAAAATTGGAATATAGGCTTCTCTTGTTTGTTTGTCAAAACAGTAGGAACAGGGATGCAAGCGCACCACCAAAAATTCCGGTCTGTCGAAACTTTGGGCAAAGAAGTTTCGATATTTTTTACAACAAAAATGAAGTTATATTTCTTTGTTTTTGAGTGTATAAACAATAGTTTATTATGTCGAAGAAAACATATCAAATATATTATAAAATCAGCAAATTGTTTCTAGGAACCAAGTGTTTTAGTATGTGAGAGTTGATGAGTAACTGACTCACTTGAACGTTTGGGCAAAACAAAGCATTTCATTCACGTGCTTTGCTAATTGCATATTGTGGGAATCGAGTGTGCTGCAAGGCACCCTCTTCATATTAGTAGAGTCCAAGTACAGAAAAAGTGTTTTTTATAATTATGTGTTTGGATGAACACATCTTGCCATATGGTATTTTGCATATATGTCATTAACTAGGTGTGAGTTTTTTTGCTGACAGCAGCAGCTGGAATGGGACTCAAAACCTCAGAACTGTGACGCAGTTGCTCAGAGTAGTCTCAAGCAGGCTCATAGCCACGTTTCAAGGTTAGGGGGGGGACGAATATATACATTTAGTTGGGAAAGATTTTTGTATTTATTATGTTTCACACAAATATTTCTGGGTACAATAAAATTTGGGGAGCATGAAATAGTTGGGAGAGCATTCCCCCCGTGGCTACGGACCTGGCCTCAGGGATATCTAGAACTCTTAGATATCCCTGAGTAACCGACTGAGCCAGCTGGCGTCTGATCACAGCCTAACAAACGTTTCACACTTGGGTTGTTAAATCAAATTTACCAAATTTTATATTTTCAATCTATGGCAACATTTCAATCTATGGCAAGTACCAAATTTTATATTTTCAATTTATGGCAACATGATGATAGAGGAAAATAGAATGTACAGCTCCAGAAAATTTGTAGGGAAAAATTTTGCCACAAAAATATTAGGGCAAATTTGGGAAAAATATCCTTTGCACACCCAAAAAATTCGTTACCCCTACACCTGTGCGACGACAGCATATGGTCCATAAAGCAATGTATAGTCATTCCACATGCAACATCGAGTACCGGTGATGCATACTGAAATCCAGCTGTTCCAGCATGAGACAGTCTGAAGTAGATTATTCGTTGCTGTGTAAGCACTGTAGTGGGACCTTGCAATAACCACTCGTAGATAAAATGCCATTGATCAATAAACTTTTATGCAGTGTGAAACAATGAATTGTCGCGGTGTCCATACCTTCGTCGGAAAGTGCTTATTGGGTTCATCCTTCAAGATTGCCCTGCCAATCCACCCATTTTTCAAATGCTTCACTGTGCAGAAGGCTCTCCAAACCTTTTAGTCGGAGGGCCACATAAGCTATTACACAACGGTTTGAGGGCCGGATTGAACTTACGTAACATCATTGTTTCGGTACGCTATATGGTACGTTCTACCAAATCAGCAAATTTTTCGTAAATACAATATGCTATTTTTTCATTATTGACAAAATGTCTTCGCGGTCCGTAGTTTGGAGATCCTGCTCTACAGTCTAAAAAAACTCGTCTACTGTTAGTTTTTACTAAGCCCTGATGCACATCCTTATCATCTCATCGCAATCCGTTATCAGCTTCTCTCTGACGCTATCATCCACCTCGGAAATGGACTTGTAGACTTCTCCCACCTTTCTGTAAGTTGTAGCCGCATTTCCAAAGGCTGTCACGGTTTTATACTGCTCCCCTAGATCTTCCAATATGGTGCTGAACATCGACCATGCCACTTCATCCAAGTTGTGGGTTTTCTTTACACGTTGGATCACCTGCTTGTGAGTGCCCACCTCTGCGTCATGATCGCCCACTAGGCCTTCGCAGGACGCAATGAAGCCAATAACCCAAGCCACCAGCATGCATTTCGACTCATCCTTGCAGGCCGTTTTCTCCATGTCGTCCTTCACGTCGCGCATGAGTGGGATCACGTGAAGCTGAACGGTCGACTTGGCTTCACCGTTTTCTGCAACCATGGAAACCGACGCGCCGCACAAGCCGCGTGCAATGGTCCAGTACCTTTGCACTATCTTCAAGCCACCGCCGTCGGTTTTGTCCGCCAGAAACAGGTCAATCGCTGACATCTCTGCTTCCTGCAAAACCTTCTCCTTGTCGGTTTCCCTTCTAGAAGCAACGATCGCTGTACCGAAAATGGCAATTGACCTCAGATATCGTTTGGTGGAATAACGGAGCTGTTCGGCAAAAGCGAAAAGTTCGACAGCCGTGCTATTGAACTCTTTCACAATCGCATCTGTCAAATCTCCAAGAATAAGCTGTACTTCCTTTCTTGTTCCATTCTTGAGAACCCGCTCACACTCGAGCAGCAAATCAAGAACTTTCCTGATCCTGGGAGGTGTTGTCCGAGGATCTGAAGGAAGACAATATAAAGACTTGAAAAAAAATGAACAAAAAAATGAACATTTCACAACTTTTCCTGTCTCAACTTGCGCCCAACAGCGTTTTTTCGGAGTGTGATGAAGATGTCCATTGACCTCTGAGCCTCAACAGCCCAGCAAAAAGAACTGTAAAACCATAAGGATGGCTTGCCAAAACTTGGCACACGTGTGCTTCCACTATAAAACGACCACGCTTTCTTTTCATACAGTTTGAGTCTACCAACAATAAAGGATGACAGCGAAGAGTTCAAGATTTCATTGATTTTAAGAGTGCTCCTCAACTATTTTGTTTCGTTTAATTTGAATAATACTGATCAGTTGTCAATTTCTGGACATTTTTCTGGGTCTGCTAAGTGTTGAAAAGATATACATAAAAGCACATGGTGTCGCATCAACCAGTCCCAGATTCTTCTGCTGAAGCAGCTAGCTCGTACAGAAACACGAGTAAGCTTCTTTTTCTCGCGGAGAGTAAAACTTGAAAGAGCAAAGAAGGTTCATAAATACTAATAAAACTACAATCACGTTTGTTCTGAAACGTTTGCTATCGTCCTCAGTCCTTTTGTATTATAGATCAGCTATGTCCAACCTGCGGGCTGCATGTTGCCCAGTCGAAGGTTTTGTTCGGTCCGCAGTGGAAAGTATCCTTCATACTGACAAACTGTCCTTATTTTGATAATCTTAATTTTGAAATTTTTGATGCAAGTGGTCCTCAGTGCCACTTCATCACGTCTGTACTGCGTGCAAAACTTCATCTAGTTTTCTGATTTCTACCCTTATTCCATTGGCACTAAACTTGCTTATGAAATCTCACTTACGGTATGGTTTATAAGTGCCAAAAAGCCGTTACCAGTCAGGATTCTAACGCTTTCAGTACATCACGGTAAACTAAATTTATTTTGCTAAGATCAAAGTAAGTCATTCAATGTGCGAGTCCTGGTTAAAGATAGTGGCATAATTTTTGGCTCAGCAACCAATTTCGATTGGACATAGCTGTGTTAGATATTTAGTGAGACGCACCATCCAGCAGTGCAGCCAGAATGACGCCGAAGAGGCCATGCCCTCCCCACGGAACAAACTTGCTAAGATTCTTCGCTGGCGCTTTATACAAATTTTAACTGTTCGAAAGCAAACGGAACGAACAGTCGGACGTACTTTACGTCAGGTGACTGGCCTCCCCTGAACAAAATTCCTGGCTGCGCAACTGGCAACATCCTTATTCTATGAGCGCTGGTTCCATGCAATTTTGATAGACATATATTATCAAATTACCTGATGAGTGCAACGCTTCATAAAGCTTCAGTTGCCTTTCACTGGTGGAGGGAAGTGTGACTGTTCTGCCTAAAATGAAATTAGATCCATGTCGAAAAGAACATGCTTTTAGGATAAACTCGTGTTATCTTGCGTAATGCCAACAACACGACTTTGAAAACATGTCAAAATATCTGGAACACAGTGCGAATTCGAGCACTTGCATAGTCTTACAAGAAACAATAACGGATGAGTCAAAGTCCCCGTTCAATAATTTATTATTGCATCGTTGTTTCTTACAAATCACACGTCACTTTTTTAAGAAAGGTGTTTTTTGTACCACGTTATTTTCGCTTTAATTAGTTAGCAACCTTTGTACAAAGGTCATATATTTTTCAACAAAATATCTTTCAAATAAAAAAGCAAATCTACAGTATGTCACAATTCTGAATAATGCTTCAGCCCATGGGCGCAATTTTGTTGTAAAATGTGGGGGGGACAGCTTGGTGTGAAACCAATATAGTCATCGGGTCAATGCAGAAGTGGCGTTTTATATATACAGATTCCCAATCTTATTTCTAGAGGTTTTTTGACAGCAACACTTATCACGCTTTGTCATTGCAGATGATTTACATATTAATATACTTAATTTTGTTGTTGGTCACGATACTGCAGTTCAGCCTTCTTCCATTAATATCGCATTTGGATGTAAACAAGCACAGCAATATAGTTGAACACATCATTTGGGTTTTATCAGAGCTGTCAGTTGGAGTGCACAAAATGCTGAATCGCACTGGTCGCACGCGCATATCACTCTTGTAGAACACTTCAGGTTTCATGCATTTTATAACAAGTATGGGTTAGCGCGAATTGATGTCTTGTTCGCTTAACGTTGCAAAGACGATCAGTATTTTTTTCCACATTTCCGTTTTTTGAAAAAGCCTTTTTAATGCTACTGGGCATCGTGCATGCAGTCCTACCCCTACCAAAATTTCCACTGATATCCTCTTACCATCAGCAAAAACATTTGGCCTAAAAATAGCGTAGCCTACTTCACAAAATGATTTCAATCTATTTTTACTGTTGGTGGGTGGAGGATGTATCCTTTCAATCTCCCCTTGTTGACCCCTGCATAAATACCCACACAGAGTTGTAAAAAGGCTTCATTTTGAAGCCTGAACCCGGCCCGAGCCCGACATTTATTTTTGAAGCCCGATTTGGGCCTGAAAGCCAAATTTACCGAGGGAGTTGAGATACGCGGAACTGCGGAGCAAAAACACGTTCTGTGCAGGTTTAGTCGAAGGTACACGGTTTATCATACAGAAAATAGCAACCACCTTTACAAAAACATTGGCACAATCTGGCACAAACGTAGAATGTTAGTCAACGATAATTCTGCGGAATATACTGTTTTTCAAGAAAAAAGAAACTATCACGAAACTATCTACGATGGCACTATAGGCATAAAAGAAACGTTTGAGGACAGCGTCATAGGCATGAAAAGCCGGCTTGTAGGTTTCTTAAAACAAGCCAAGAAACGTGTGAGTCATTGAGTTTTTCGAAGCAACGCCATCGTATGCTAATTTCTTCACGGCTGTCGCCTTCTCAAAAAGAGTGTGAGGCAAGTCCCAGCAGATAATAAAAGAACGTAGCTATGTTTGCAAACAGAATTAGCTGACGAAAAATCACAATCACTTCACTCACAGAATTTTCCGCGGTGGGCACAACAAATCTACAAATCTACGTCACGAAAGAAAAAAATCGTTAGGCCTACTCTTAATGTCATAAAGAAATTTGCATGCAGGCCCGAAATTGGCTCGAAATATTTTGACAAACTTAAACCCGATCCCGACCCGACAAGCCCGCCCCGACTTATAACTTTGCACCATGTCAAAAGTTGCATTTTAAGAGTTCTACTTGCATAACGACAGAAAAANATACTTGAGATTAAATCAAAATGCACGACGGTGAATTGGCAAAAAAGTACCAAGTTCACCTTCAACACGAAAAGAATGTCAAACAAAATTAGGTGTNATGTATCTGTNAAGTAAACGTTTCGCACTTGGATGAAAACACTGCTACATTTTGGGTTTAACTCAAGTAAATCAGATGANTTACGAGCCAATGTATTCAGCACAAACACAAAGTGTAAGAGTCAAGGAAAAAATATCTTTTGGACCTAAATGTATATTTTATCCTTATTTTCGAGTC
>JGI24159J19872_10013539_pt1 | contig 10595 bp, 6 predicted proteins | sample Ectturendosymbi4_FD_19872 | JGI IMG/M metagenome (IMG submission 19872)
CGATAATAGTTGTGAGCGTTCAAACACTGGTCAGCCAATGATTCGTCGACAGATTGTTTGCGAATGCACTTCATCGTTTCCATTGGATCTGCGCAAAAGAACATTTATTTTGAGATATAATGTCCGAAACATCTTTTACCGATTTGCACTAATTCCTCTTGGTGCCAACACAGCAGCAAAGGTTTACCGTTGTTTGAGGAAAAAGTGGTAACTTCTGTTGATATTTCCATTGTGGTACTTGTGGCCGAAGTGATTATATCAGCTTTTGTTGGATGAATTGGAAGAAAAGATCTCACAGTGGGAAGTTGTGGAGGGAGGCCGCTTCTTGTCGAGCAGCTCTTGCAAACACTACAACTCATGGGGCAATGAGTTTGCATCCATTTGTAACTCAGTGAAGATCTTTTGCAGTGATTTTCCTTTGCCCAGTACGTACACTCGATTCTGTATTTATTGTCGTCCTTGCAATCTGAGAGAGTATCATAAAATATATATTTTTCGATTCTTCGATGCATTGAGCTTAACAATAATGATGTTGATAAGCAAAGAAACTGAGAGTTTTTTAGAACATAGATGCAGCTGCAATTTCGTCATATGTGTATTCGTTTCTGAAAGCGATGATGTCAAAATCAAAAGTTATCTTAGCAACATGCCATAGATCTTCTTGAAATATTTGAATATAATCTTTGTATTGGTGCAACACATTGATTCTATGCACGAAGCAAAAAGCAATTATTTCACAGAAAAGAAACCTCATGCTGCATGTCTCGATATTATTCAATAGATGAAAGAACGAACCATAATTGACAATGTCGCTAAGTAACAACTTCTTGAACAAGTTTCAGTTACAAAGAACTCACTTTGATCGCACTTTGAACGAGGTGCGATATCCGGTAAAGAGCAAGGTCTGCAAACACGACAAGACAGAGGACACATGTGTGCTTGATGATGAAGCCATACGACTTGTGGTTGCAAAATCTTGGTGCATAGAAAGTGGGACAGAGTGCATTTCTGTCAAGGCACTTGTCGCTTTCTGTTAAAGGCAAAAAACATTTTCTTGCTGAATTGCTCTTCAAAGTATGGAGAAATGCGATTTATCGAATTTCGACATGCATGGTTTCAGCTGTCTCGAAATTTTAATTATTTAAGCATTAAGCTTCGACGCACGCCTTGCATTTCGTGAACATAGGATCGGTGAAACCATGTTCCAGTAAGAGTAAGAGCAAAATATATTACGGGGAATAGATCAAACAGTCATGCTCAATGCAACTGCTGCTACATATGTTTCCTTTCTCCACAGGAAGTAAGTTCACATGGTTTATGACAGTGGAAAAATAAACGATTTTGGGAATGTCTGTCCAGTATCCCAATTTCGTTTATTTTTCATAAAATTTTGAAACGAACTTTTGCGCAATATTTTGATTTGTTAATGTGATTAGCAATGAAACAAAATCTGCACATTTAATCCTGAGCAAAAATAATTGTTTAAACATACAATCAAAAATTTTTCACATCTTAATGCTGAAAGTTTTCAAAAAATTTTGGTATAATCAAGACATCATTCACTCAATGTGTTGCTCTCAACGCTTTGTTTCATTTCAAGCAAAAAGAGGAAATTAACGCGTTTAATCAAATACCAACTGAACATCAATTCAGTTTGTTTTTGCATAATGCAGTTTACTGGAATCAGTGTAAAACAGGTCACTGTACATGTCTACCTGGATTGCAAATCCTTGGAGATATTTCTTCGCATTTCTTACAAACATTGCATGTAAGTGGACACATCGCTCTGATGTAATATCCCAGCAATCCACTTGCTCCGCACTTGCTTTTCAAGAGTGAATGAGGACAAATAAACCGTCTGTCCTGGCAATTATTGCCTGTGAAATGTGTAAAATTAAGTAAATAATTTAAGATATAAGGGTTTCATCAAAACGTACTTCTACCGCACAATCTAATTTCTATTGAAGAAACAGATTTGAAACTAAAATGCCGTTGCAGTTGATGTTTGAATAATATTTTGTTCATCAGCATGCATTTGTAAGACAAGGTCTGTTATTGAAAATGCTGTACTTTACACACTTACTGCATTTGCCGTTCATGGTTCTGTAGATATCGATGAAGCTCATGGCCTTGCAGCAAGTGACGAGAAAACAAATACAAAGGACAAATAGCATCATTGCGGAAGAATCTTGATTGATTTTGGTTCAAATGTTTATAAACACTCAAAAAGCTGAACAAATGTTTCAGATGAAATGCTGTACTTTGCGCTAATCCTTTTCAAATGATGATGCCCATTCAAAATCCGACTGGCTTTTATACTCATGAAACACTTGAATGACGCATTGGAAAGTTTTTGTGTAGGTGAAAATGTGTCGGATTATCACCCATGCTACATCAAGCAAGTTCAAGGAGATAGCGTAAGAATGCGTATGTAATTTCAACCCTTGACCGAGACCTTGTATCACCTATTGTTAACATATGTGATGAGATAATTATATCCTACTTGTCATCTACAATTACATTTTCACCTCCAAATCACCAAGCAGTGACGACACAACTATAAACCAGTTATTACTCCAGATCATGTCATAACATTCGATGAGCTTTAGCAGCAATTGTTTTGAGGAAGTTATATTTCACGTATTTGTTTGCGTGTTTGTGAAACCCACGCGTTGAAAAGGATTTTTGATAATGACGTGAACATTGTGCCATTTCTGCGACAAAAGAATCGTTCGTTTCAGTAATATATTAGTGTTCATCAAAACGTATAAACGTAATATTGACTTGCTACCTTCTGAACTTTTTCTTGTTTTTAAATCATGTTATTCCCCAAATAAATTTGCAACGAATAGATTTTAGCTGTGAAAGCTGTTTTTCTGTTTGTTAAGGATTTCGCAAAATCTTGTTTATGCAACGTCCACTATTTAATGAAACAAACTATTTCTGTACTGGTCTTTCACGTGCGAAATTCCAGACGGCAAAATTTTGGGAGAAATGTCGGCAAAGACAGCGTTTACAACTGACACGGAATTGTGATCTCTTCCAAAATCTTGAAACAACTTACGAAAAGATTGCTGGGGTCACATTAGTTGACGTGATTTATCGTGTCTGCGGAATTTCGTATTTGTGTTGCCTTGAATATTGCGTTCGATATCTCTAGAACTGGAAAATAGTTTCGCGGTTTTAGCGATTTTTTTGTGAGGTGGATAAAAGTTCGAGAAAAGCAAAGTTGTGAGATCAGTTTCGGATAAAGCATTTTACGCGAGACTCCTTTTGTGATTGTTCAAATGTCCGCAGGTCCACTTGTGCCCATATCACCGGTGAAATATAAATGTTATTGCAATTAATAAGTGCACCCGGTGGAAGGATGGGAGCAACAAAATTATTGAAAGAGAATGAGGGATACCAATGAAAACGACGTGTTTCTTTTCTTTATATATGCTACACAGGTTTGCAGTACCAATGGTTCCCCTTGATACGTTTTGAGTAGGAAACGTCTTCAACAAGGTAATTATTTGCAGCACCTTCTTCAAATATTTTGTTTCAGGTTTGTTGCTTTGCAGCTGTGAATTTCAATCCCAGCGGCAACTAATCATGCCAACTGGCGGTGCTTCGTTAAATCTTCTCTGTTCCATTTGACAATCTTGGTATTTTTTGAGTAAAGCGAAACTGCCGTATCACCAAGAACGAAAATGAAAATCTGCAAAGTTTGTTATTTTTTTTTTCTTTCTTGCTTGCTTCTGCGTTCTTGCACTTTTGAAAAAGTGTCGGCGGATGATTTTATAGGGGCAAATAGTGTGAGTACACATGCCTCTGCTTTTAATAGTAATCTGTAAGTTTGCCATCACCGAGCATAGTTCCAAGATCTTGCCATTTGGATGCTTGTGTCGAAATATTCCAGATAAATAAATTTATGCCAGTTCGTTATTTGAGGTTTTGTTAATGCAAACGCCGTTCAAACGTATATTGCTATGCACGAAAGCAAATGTTTCAGTTGAAAATCCAACATACTAACACAACACAGGGCATCTAATTATGAGTTGACAAGAGTTAGCAACTGTACAATACTTTGAAAATCATGTGTTTTGTGTCAAGTGCCACCGTAACGGGACGAGATTGCCTGCGACAGATTGATATCCTCGCGCCATTGTCATAAACAAAATAACAAACGCAGAATATTGCTAAAGATTTTATCAGACCAGGAATACAATGACATGATAGCCAGAAGCACGTGGTCGTGTGCATATTAGCACCGTACTCCTGCATAACTCTCCGAAGCCTTTCTCGAGGACACCGATGGTAGGTTTCTTCGAGGTCGACAAAACATGCGCATGAGTTTTCCTTATATTGCCAAGATTTCACAAAACGTTTTTGGAGATTGAACATTTGATGTGGTGCGCTACGGTCAGGACGACGGATGCGCTGGGCATCATTAAAGGTAAACTTCAATTACTCTGCGTAATTGCTTTCAAGGCATTTGACATACACAAAGCAAGGGAAGGTAAGAACAGAAATGTTCTGGCAGATGATGCATTCCCTGCTGTTTCTCTTCTTACTTGAAGGGATGTTAAACCTCAATTTACAAATCCTTTGGTGTTTTTCCAGATCGCCTATCTACTCGCCACTCAGTAGTTAGGGAGTTTCCTTCTCTGCTCAGAGCTTTAATTCAGATTTGTACAAAGTGCGTCAGACTACGTAAACATTTCACATGGCCCGCGGATTTGGTTTGAGATTGTGTTGCGTTTCCCCGTCAAAGACTTGATTACGCTACTGCGTCGGTAAGATTGCAGTTTCTTGCTTATTGAGACGTTTTCGTTTGTGGTTTCGTTTGTGGTCTCCCATGCCTTAATATCGATGGAATTTTAATAATTTGCACGAATTGTTTGAAGCATCAATGCAACAGTTTACATATTGTTTCTTTATCACACGTTTAATGTGCTGTCAAATCGCCAATTTCCTGTGAAATTGTTTGGATGTGAAGAGAATGTTGAACACAGCAGTCGGCAAATTTCAGTCTTGGGACTGGAAATGATATTTTAAGAAACGTTAAAAAAACCCTTGCCAAAATGAGAAATCCTTGCAGATATTGCTTCGCATTTCTTACAAAGATCGTATGTTAAGTGGACAAATCGCTCTCATGCATTATCCCAGCAATCCACTTGCTCCACAAAATATCTTCGCCTTTCATGCTCATTGAGAAAGTTCTGACGTAAATTTGCGACTGTGTTCACATTTGAATGTGTTGTATCAACGATGACATTTGCTGAAGATTGTAATTCCACACTTTTCGTTTCTGTACTTCAAACTGTTGGTAGGCGCGGTGTTGATTGTGCGATGCACCACAAACGGGATGGGCGCAAAGAACAGCACATATATCTATGCCTGCGTGAACAAGCAGGAATAAAGCAGAGGTAGCCACGGCGCAAGTGTCTTCGGCAAGACCCGACCAGGAATCAAACCCAGTCTACCTTTAGTGGCGCGTGCGTAACGAAATAGGCCATCTAAACTGAAAGACTGAAGATCAATTAAGCAAATTATCCGATGATGATCGCGTGTGAAGTGGTTTCTGAAGCTGTGGTTAACATAATGAGCACTTATCCACGGCGTTACTCAATGCGTTCACCAACGTGTGTTTGACGTTTTCGTAGGCCTCAAAGAATGCTGCATCAGTGATAAGTGATGCTACTTGAGACATTGAGAAGCTAAGACCGCCTATGTGATGGTAGGCGTCATAAATTAAAAAGCGATACATCTTTATTTCTTGCGTGGTGTGCTATCAATGGAAATTATTGTATGTGGTACTGATAATTTATCTGAAATGTTCGCACAATCAAGAAATGAAATGTTTGAAGTTGCCACAGTTTGGTATGAACATGCAACAGTTTTGGATATACAGTCTTCAGATTGAACATTTTCTTATGCAAACTGACTCACACCATTTCATTAAAACAATCATGAAAAGTATAAATATTCAACCACTAGCCTGATTAGTAAAATAATTTGCTGAGGATGCAATCTGAGACACTGATTAGGAAAAAACTATTAAAACACAAAGGTTTTACTGAAGCTTGCCTCAATTATTGCTGCTTGAATGAAATGTAGGACAAGTTTGTTCTTTATGAATTCAAAAAACCAATGAAAGTTTTTAAGTGGTAATACTTGATATTTTTATGGTGACAAGTGGTCAGAGCCTGTTTTGTTTAACTTAGGATTAAATTCATATTGTTGTGTCTGACATTTCTCAAAATTAGCCAGCTGCACAGCACTGAATTAAATATCTTATGAAAGAAGTGTTGCAAATTGTTGACAAAACTTTTTATGCTGCTTACATTCAAGGGAATAATTGTGAGTTTAAAAATGAATGAGTGAATTTTTTCACGTTTGTTACCAATATTCCCGAATATTGCAAACACTGAAATCAAATGTTTTATAACGACGCGTTTGACGTCGTTGGCTAACTTCCTTTTTATTCTAAATGTCTAAACAAAAAGTTTTACAATCAATTTTGTAACTTGCACTGTTAGACATCGACCGTTGTCTTTGTCTTCAGAACATCAGCGAAATTAGGACAATGAGTTTTCTGTAATGAAATTTATTAATATTTTGGATGCTTTGCTATTCTCCCACTACAAATTTTAATGAATTAATTCAGATTTTCTAGGGGTCAGAAAATTTTGCTCGAGGCAATTAACTGTGAAAGTAGTTATTTTAACACAGCATTTGTACGAATAAAATACATAAAGACAGCTTTCATTAGTCCTTTGCCTAACAGCATGCACCGTATAAAGACATTTTTTGTTTTACTTATTTCAAGCTTTTTCAGTTTTTCGCATTCAGAGGACCTATCGTCAAACCGCCACTCCGCATTTTTTTCACGAAAACACGTTTTTAAGGAAAATGAAAAATGAAGGTGTTGTTTTCATTTTTATATTAGAAATCTTTACTGATGTGCTAACGTAACTTGATGGCCATTTGGTGGAAACACCGCTTTTACTTTTCGCTTTGATTTTCCGAACCACAGCTCTAAGTGCTGCAGTGGTAGAGCAAACACCTCCCAAGTCAGTAAGGTGAATTCTGTTTCTGGTCGTGAATTAATGGAAACTTAAAAAGTTGTACACGGCGCTTTAGAATCGCTGCAAATAGCGCAGTCAAATACTCACCACAAGCGCAGCACTCACTACGATGGTAGCTTCACGAACTACGGTGCAAGATGAGCGGAGAGAGACGCCATTTTAATGCCTTATAGGTACGAAGGGAGTATACGGAAACATCCGTTTTCTTCAGGCCTGAGATGTGCTGAGTTTTTCAAAAAGTGACATAGTAAAAGATGAAGAATTAGAAAGCATTGTAAGCTCACACATAATATAATAACGTTTTTTGATAAACAGCGATTATTAATAAACAATGTTTAGTGCATGCAGGTAAAAGCATAATTCATCGAAATATGTTCTGTCGAAAGCAGAATAGATGTCAAACTGACTCAATAGTTCTGGCAAACCTAAAGGAGCTTGTCTTGAACTATAGTTGTACCAAACCTAAAGATGTTTGTCTTACACAATAGTTCAAGAAAACTGAAAGATATGATGGTTCCAGAAAACCTAAAGCTTTCTCAGTACATCTAGAAAACCTAAAGAAGAGTGAACATTTTTTGGTTGAAACAAAACTGAAGATTCTCAAAAGCTTGGCATAATTTGGACATCACCAATTAAGCTATCACCTTTCAAATTGTTACCATAAGCAGTTTGTCTGGAATCGGTTGAAAGAAAGATGGAGTGATGGTTCAATAATGAAACTTCTTATCGCTGTTAAACCAATGGAAATCTTTTTCACGCAGTGTCAGTTCGTCCACACTATTTTGATATAATGATCCATGAAAAAGTAACGTTTCGTGCATTGTGAAATGAGGCATGTTTCAGGGATGAAGAAAATAAAAGATTTGATTATGTTGCGGCATCAACGGTTCGTTCAGCGCTTCTAGATTTTTAGTGCTACGGACGTTTGGTTTCGGAAAATCCTGGTACTTTGCAAAATTAATAAACGCTACTTATCAAAAAACGTTATTAAATTGTATGTGAGCCTACAATGTTAATGAGCCCGTTGGTCTAAGTCTGCTTTTTTGTTTTAAGTCCTTGTCAAGCAGTTGCTTCATCAAAAAGTAATCTTACAAACAGCACAATAATCTAAGCCTATTCACTAAGCGGAAGGGCAATTCAAACTCCTTTTTTTCTTTTCAGAACACAAATTTTGATCATTGTTGAACCAAATCGATGTTGAAATTACTCTGCGCACTTACTTTATGAGTTTTCTTTGTCGAATATACACCATGGTTCATAGTTAATATCAGACTTGGAATTTGGAATTCTCGAGAATGCGTGTTACAGTAATAAGAATAGTGAATATTTCCAGTGCATGGATTGCATGGTTATCCATGGGAATGGGACTCCCATGCGAATCACATACGATGTGACAGCGGACTTGAAATTTGGCCCATGTCCAATCGTCGGTAATCATACGTCTTATAGCCGAAATGTTCTGATCTTGAATTGCATTATGATATGCTCACAACACAGTATGGCTCAGCGCCATAGCGTGGTGATATGAGATTTCCGAAAATAAGTTGGGAATTTCTGATGTTACAATAACGAGACAGTTCGGGGTGCTTTAGCCGCGGCTCTGTAGAGGCCAAACATCAAAGATCCTCATGGTATAATGTACATCGTATTGGAAGTTTAGTAGAAATTTATGCGATGGGAAAGTCCTGATTGCAAGAGTTTTTGTGCAACTTTTTACTGGATATCTAGTTCTTGAATTAGATTCTGTGGGATCGAAAGTGCAACCTCTTGCTCAATGAACCACGGCGCTTAGCGAAGTCAAACGTTGTGACGATGAACACTCATTTCACTGAGAATGCTTAAAAAATATTTCCAAGTTTAGTGTTTGAGAATCAACCATTTTTGTCGTTTTTGTGACAAATATCACATCCCTGAATATTCACCACTTCAAGACAAAACCCTTCCTCAGAACCACGAAAATGACTAGTCCTTCGGAAAAAATATTCAGATTTGTCTAACCTTGCACACATAACGTTATAGCTACATAAACGTTGACGCTTAAGATGTATGTTGGTTCTTTTTTTATTGTTTCCCATTGTTCAATTCAATATTCATCATGCTAGTGTTGCAACCTCGTGTGTGCGAAGAACAAAAATACATGTATGTGGCGCGAACAAGCAATAATAGAGTGCTGATGGAGTGATCTTGGTGAGTGACATTTAATAATGCTTGTGAACCTGGTTAGCAGTTGATTGTACGTGCTAACGGTGACGACGAGAGTCATCTCGTCGGGTGATCTCTATTGTTGCTTGCTGCCACGGTGCGAAGCTTTGCGCACGTGCCGTTCGGGATTTCCGATTGCAACACTAGTTTAAACTTTGGTTCACACGTGTGTGGAATAAAAAGCAAGCTTTTCGGAACTAGCAAGAAAAGTTTTCCAACGAAACCAGTGGTGTCTATTTAAACAAAGTGCATTTCATCAAAGCGTGACAGCATTCTGTAATTGTGAGACACATTCTAGCAGTGGTTCTCACTCGTTTCTGAAGTGGCCCTAATTTGAAAAATAAAATTTCTTGAATTTTATCCTAAACATAAAACATAGAAAAACAACAAAAGCTTCCCATACTCCAAAGATTCATCTGTGACTTAAATCACTGAAAACACTTTTGACAAGCATACCATGATTTTATTTCACTTCAGTGTTTACATAAGCTGCTTATGTCGATAAATAGTAAAGAAAAATAAAATTCAACATTTCATCTCAAAATGCGCCAAACCAAAACTGGATTGATACCTCATGAAGCGTCAGAGAGTAATTGTCATGAAATGAACATTTCCAAACACTAGAGTGGAGGAAAAGCCGAAAAAACAAATAAAAGCACAGTGTATAGCAGCAGGAGACTTCACGAACACGTTTGGTAACACCATTTAAAATATACGTTTCCGATTAAAGGTCACACCCAGATACAGTCCAATTTCGTTGGGAAACCTAGTGGGAGATGGAGCAAATATCAACTGCAATGAAGAAAACGATTCTCACATGACGCGAAGAAAACTAGAAATACAGTATTTACACTAAATGCATTTAGATTACGAATGAACCACCTGTTTTGAAAAGAAGTGTTCACAGTAATCATCAAATAAAAATTGTTAATTACAATGGCTTTGCACTTCAAGAAAATATGTCACGATTTCGAAGGTGTCAAGCTGCAGAGACAATGTCAGATAAATAAAAACAATATAAAAAATCACGGCAATAAAAATCGTGTTAAACATCGTTTATCTACAAACAGCTCCGGCACGTATTCCATTATCACTTCCTGCATTGTTACAAGTGCAAACGACTGAACCCTCACAACTCGTCTCCCAATCCCCGATGAAATTGTCAGGTCGTGGACAGGAAATGACGCAGTGTCCAGCACACCTTGGAGCTTGAAAGATACTGTTTCGTTGATCACAACTGCATTGCGATTGGAGTTCATTTCCTTGACAAACACCAGCTCGACATTTTTGATTGCATCCAGCTGTTGGAAAACGCAGTGG
>JGI24159J19872_10013540_pt1 | contig 10595 bp, 9 predicted proteins | sample Ectturendosymbi4_FD_19872 | JGI IMG/M metagenome (IMG submission 19872)
ACCTTTAAAATTTCGAGCGCGATTTGAAAGAATGAGAAACGAAACCATTCGTTGGTTAGTCGCCTTCACCGGACATTGCACGCAGTTGACGGATGGTGTTCGTGAGGGGGAGGGCACTCGCTGCTACTCGTGATACTCGCTGCTACTCGTGATACTAGGTAAAGCACGAATGGTTTTTACTTTTGTTTGAACTTGCCACAACCTCCTGGGAAATGAGCATTTCTAATGAACAAGAACAATGCAGATTAACGGGATATGACGGACAGGGCGTTAAAACCAGCGTCATTTCCAGAACGAGTCTAATTTCAAATTTTTGTTTGGAGTTGAAGCTCCTGCAAATCACAGCGACACAAATGCTACAGGACTTGAAACAAAACACAAACGCGACGTTTTAATGTTGAACCGCAGTGTCTTGCCTATACATGTTTGTTCATCAACAAGGGTTATTATGACGTAACACAATCCAACATGTCATGCGATGCACACGGACGAGCAACGCGGGCAGTGACGTCATGACGTAACTTTAAGCTTTGTATGGAGTGGCCGGAAATGTGGAGCTGAGCGCGAGAAGCATTGGGGAGGATTAACTGTTGGCGCGTGGCAAGCGATCGACCACAACCACACGTGGACCATGGACACCATCTACCGGGGGGCTTCAGCAACAGCGCCCCCGCGTGCGTCGTTGCTGCTTGGCGAGGTCAGCAGATTGTTGACCCCCAAGATTGGGGTGTCCAATGCCGGGCTCTCTTAACAACTAGTAACGGGGGTGATGCTCCCGCGGTGGAGGAGGAAGTAACAGCCACAAGAGACTGTAAAAGGCACATTTCAAAACCTCGGCATCATTCAACCAGGAAGTATGGGAGTTGCATTCGTCTGCAGGCAGCTCAGAGTATCGTAAGAAGCGAAAAGTTTGGGCAGCGCGCCATAGTTCAGGAAATAGAGAAGCAGTTTTTCGCACGGTCGCAGTGTTCGCGTGCTTGTGCAACTCAGAAAGCTCGACGGGCCAAATCGGCCGAACTAACTAAATTGCCGCGGGCCGCAAAATCTTTCATTTAGTTGTAGTTGGAAAAAAATTCTGGAACGACAATTAATTACATATCCGAAGTCGGGCTGTTGCAACATTTTCTGCAACTGCGACATCTCTCTCGTATGCGGAAGCTCGGATTTTGAACCAAGAGGTTATTAAACAATCGATGACCGACTGCTGCGCAGATGCAATGTTTCCGGCGCATTGCCGACTTGAAGCCATCTTACTTGGTGAAAGACGGACCATCGAGTTGTGAGGGGGGTCGCATCGTTGGCGTTTTAGCGGCCAACGTCATCAAGCAACCTGACTCGACCGACAAACACTTAGCCGCTGTCAAGCGATTGACTTTTGTGATAAACACAAAAAAATACAGAGCATCAAAAAGTGTTTTAACAAAAACCTGATAATGTGACAAATAACTCAACACACGATGNCAGCATTGCACCAACCTGTATATCGAGTGCAGTGACCATATGAACGGTGGTTCCCCTGGCTGGCCCATATGNCCCATGAGCTTGCTTTTGGTTTGGGCCGTGGCCGTCACACCGTCGGACAGTACGACCTTGTACGCCGGGCTACTCGCGTTGCCGTGCTGGAGGACTGTGGAAAACAACTTCTGTACAGGAAGAGTTCACAGCAAAGTCAACAAGTTGACACGTTTGACTGTCTGACCAAGCCTTTAGAGAACAAACACTTGCATTTTTAAGTTCCCCCCAAACCTCGGTAAAAGTTTCCACAATGTTGCGTCCTCGAGCGTCGCATAGTTGCATAAACATTTAAACATCCACCTGCATGTCAGTCCCAAACAATCAAGCTCGTTGGAAATTTTATCACCCAAAATAACAACAAATTATCCCCGACGGAAGGCTCTTGCAAATTTTTTTTTTCAAACCAAAAATGCAAAAAATGACGTCACACCTGGCGGAGTCATTTGCGGGAAGGATTATTTCACCCAGTGCCGGAATCTACTTTCAACCTTCCGTTTAACGATTCTAGGCTTTCAAATGGTTTCGTTAATGATCACGTAATGACCAGGGCTCGACCTCTGACCCCAGAGCGCTCAACCGCTGACCCCGGCGAGCAACGCACCTTGCTCGTGAAGGATCTGCGCCAATGAGTTTCCACCATTTCTGTGCTGGAAGAAAGCTTCGATACATCTCTTGACCCGATCGCGAAGCTCAGGACTGGTGTCTGCGTTGCTCTTCAGAACGTGACGTTGGGAGGGGGGCCGGATGTCGATGGCGATGATCTTGGCTGTGGGGAGGAAGTCTGGGTGAAGTGGGGCGATGGACAACGCACAAACCAACAGGGGGTGCGGTGGAACAATAGTGATCGATAATCCTAGTCAAGCAAGTGCGACGCAAATGCTAAATTGCAAAAGCCGTCAATCAATCAAAGGTGACATAACAATAGTATTGACAACTTGCAGCTTCAAGGCAGTGTTCAGAGCTGTCCAAGCATGAGAACCTGGATGCACTGAAGTGACAGGCATGCAGCGGTTACTGCTGCTCGTATATGTTATAGCGAGGTGGCTCTTGCATAAGACAGCCTGGCTTCCTCCATAACACGAGCGCGGTTACGTTAAAACTTACAAGTAAAAAAAAGTTAGAGAAGGTTTTCAACACTGTGGCTGCAATAATCACTGACAATATAATCCGAACAAAGTTTAAAGTAATCGAAGCAAAATGATTGAATCCATCACCTGCTAAGTTCTGCTTGGTCGTGAATATCTCCGGTTGTGGAATCGCCACCCTCGTCCGTACCGTCAAGTTTGGGGGGGCTCTGGTTGATGACGTGACGGATAAACTGAATGGGGGGTCGCTTTGCGAGGGTCTGCTTTCATCGGGCAGTGAGACCACCTCAGAGGGGCGGGAGGGGGACAGCACGAGGCCGGCGCACAGGTCGCCTGCGAAGAACAATGCCGTGCACGCCGCGGCTCTTTGTATCGTCATTTCCGGTCGCAGCAGCTCGCTGCGACGGTTTCCGACGCCGCGCGCGTTCGGAATGTCGGCGAAGACAATGCAAGCGACAAGCGACTGCAAGCGAAGCGCGCATCGTTCCAACGCACGCGTGTGCTTCTGTGGGGGTTGGTTCGGCTTTCGTGCGCTGGTGCGATGAGGTAATGAAGCAACTTTGATCGAAGCTCGTGTGTGACGCAGCGACTTCTGCAAGCTGGTCACTAATCACGTGACACCAACGTCACTGATGACGACAACAACAACCATTGTGCAGCGCTGATCCTCGATGGCACGCCATAATCAGGTTTGTTACGTCAGACGCTGGGATCCGGGCATGCTACCGGTGATCCCTCTTAAGGTGCGCATGCGCAGTACCATCAGACAATTTGCGCAGTTCTATCTCATCCCCGCGCACTTGCAACATTCCAAATTTAACATCTTATAAAAATCTTATAGCCTATTTACTGTTTAAAACACATGAGTGGTTGTGCGTCCGCATGGTTGCGCAGTTGCATGCTCATAACTAAAACAAACATTTGCTCGGTGCACAGTGTTCTTAGAGGAAACACTGGATGCGATGTTCGGGTTCCAAACGATGTTGATTATCTCGCGGCGAATACACACAGAAATAACAAACAACAAACAGCGAAACAGTTGATGATAAACAACGGCTCTGAACACATGCGTCACCCCCCACACACCGCGTCTAGTTCGTTTTAAACACTGGATAAAATTGTTCAAGGGAATTACTTTCATTATCAAGTGCCTTTGACAGAAGAGGTTTATGTTGGAAAAGGTTATCTTCAAACGTCATCCTTACCCAAGTAAGACAGTGCTTCTCAACCTTTCCTGGTTTGTGGCTCCTTTCAGCCACAAACACCCATGGCCCCATCCTCCACTAATAAAAAAACACGTTTGTTTCAAAGTAAACATCCAAAAGAAACAAGGCTATGAGCAGAGGCCTGCTCGTGGATCCCCCCAAAAACGCCCTATGATCCACTTGAGGGGCCACAAGGCTCCGTTGATAAATCCTGATCTAAGAAATTATTTTATATCAGTAATTCTCAAACTTTTTTAGTGATGTACCCTTATCGCAAAATTCCGTCTACGAAGCACCCCTTTACTGCAGCCATGAGCACAACAACTCAAATGTACCGCATATACTCGCATATAAATCGACTCTACAACTCAAAAACAGTTTATCAAATTAGGGGGGTAGGTTTATACGCGCATAAATCTGATCTCATACAAACGAATTGACATGACGCCACTTCTCAGGCCAGGCAATATCACCAATATTACCATCCAGTCGTACATACAGCCATAAAAATTGAGACTGCACTAAAATAAGTCAATTCCGACTAACTACAACTCAATTTTAATATTAATTTTTACTGTACCTCAAATAAAATGCAACACAATCACGTCTGATTAAGCACATTGTGTTTACTCTGGGCGCCGCCATTTTGCTTCTTCTATCACCTGATCATGGCAAACAGTGGTTATTTTGGGGGTCGGCTGATATGGGAGTTTTTGCAAAATTCCTCATTTTGGGGCAGTTTTTTAAGGGTCGACCTATACGCGAGATCGGCTTATATGCGAGCACAGGTATATATGATTACTGTAACTATTGTACTTTTACCTTAAAATTTCATTATGAAAAAATTTGCCCCATGGGAGCCTTTGTGTACCCCCATTTAGTAACTACAGGATGGACGCTTCTGGAAACTCAATACCAAGCTCATTACGAAGATGACCCGACAACAGGTTCGGGTTTAACTGAGTAATAATCCGCATCGACTATAAACCTTTTTCTCCACGTCGTAACAGACACGCGCTTCATACTTTACAGCTGATGGTGGTCGGCGTTGTGAGAGTGACGCGAACAAATGCGGTAGTTGTTCGGAATCGATCATCGATCGCAATGCGCAGCTACAACCCAGCNGCACAACATCACCACACAGCTCTTCACCGGCACTCACCTGTGGGNTTCCCTGCTTCTGAGCTTGCATAGGCAGCAGGAAGNAGAAATATTGCAATGATTGTTGATTCGAAATCGTCTTGGCTGCCGTCTGTGGCGGCCTCGTCGACAGAAGCGGCAGCAGAAGCACTCCTAACAAGCTTCAAACGCACTTTCGAAACGAGCGCGCAACTCGCGTCGCCGTCGTCTGCAAATATTTATAGAAATAGCAGCCAGACTGCCACACCTGACGATGAGGCCCGGAGCTACAAGGCACAACTGGGCTGGCCAGGCACAGGATATTGCTGATACATGTAGAACCGCCAAGCGAGCACAATAACACTTGGTGTGCGCGTCTACATACCAAGCCGTGGTGGTGGCTCGGAAGTTAATTGCCCGTCTGCTGCGTTACGAGACCAAACGCACACTTTCCGACCGAACTGACTGACTGACCTGCAAACCTTTGCACTTCCTTTCAATTAATTGAAAATCAAACCAACTGGTTTCTGACGCTGAGACTCTGTCAAGGATGTTTAAAAGATTAAAACAAGCTGCGAATAGAGCGAACTGCCTCAACACAGAAACAATGACAAGAAAGCCTGAGGCCATGTAAGATAACAGGCAGGACCTTGCAGCAGGCGAGTAAAGAGCAGAGCGCGTATAATACTAAGCTGCTTGCCGGCTTGTTTACTGATGCTACAGTGAAACAGTGAAAAAGGGAGATTACAAAAGCAACACCAGCAGCTGGGTTAAGAGAAAATGCACCTGGACGATCTTTATCACGAGTCTGTGATTCTGGGAATTTAAAGCGGTCACCACGTTTTGAACGGAACATATTGCCAATCAACCGGTAACGCAAATGTGCGCTAAATGCTCAGCTCATCTAAAAATGCACCAAAAAGATGATAATCCGACAGAGGCGGCTTCCACCCTTGAAACGATGCAAACAATAATTTATCTGACACGAAGTTACCGAGTAAATGCCTGAGATCGCGTTTCCATTAAATGAAAGTTTTATCGCAACTCAACGGATAGAACACCACGGCGCATAGAGTACAACACAGAAAGCTCGAGCATCGAAAACTATCCTTCAAATTATTGACTGTTTTACAAAATCAGTCAAAAGAATTCCTATTTGATTTGAATGATTGAAATGACGTCATAAGCGCGATGGACTCAGTCTATCAGTTGGTGCCTGAAGGTTGTTGGGAGAAGTCCATGATATGCTGCTAGTTTTGGTGGAAAGTGTGCGGGTCAGTTGAAAATATCCGCGCATCAGATGCACTGTTGCAACAATATAGAGAAGCTCCAGCGAAAGCTTCTCTCAGCAGCAGTGGGGTGGCGGCAAGAACTCGAAATATTATCAAATGCTTATCATCGCTGTGGCCTCCAAAATAAACAAAGCGCAGGCGAGATTGGTGGGACGGTGGTCATGGACCGCTGAGCAAGGCCCTGCCCGTCGCGGCTACGATGACGGACAGAAGTAATGATGACGAATCACGGGCCGGTCGGAGCCTTTGGTCACAGTTGCATGTTGGGGTATTCACCTCCTGTGGGCGAATTCCTTTGCAGCTGATATCATGTTGGAGGTACTCGACCCCAGCAAGCTGTGCGCAGTGGTCTGAGGTTGGGTTTTACTTTCTTCAAAAATGAGGACAAGCAGCAACTTTAGATTACAAAATAATATTCCTGACGTCAGTGCGAACTCCAGCAGCTCCCCCTTTTTGTTTGCACCTCTGATCGCCCCAGCGCACAAACGAACCATNGAGCTCCATTGTTTGCGTTTCGCGAACATGACTTTGCACGAAACTCTTGCGCTGAGAGCGACGTGACGTGATGCTGTTACGTCAGTACACGTCATGCTCTGAAGGCGAACATGCTTTTACGTCACAACACGCAGGCAAGTGCTGGAAACTGACGTCATCAAAATTATTCACTGCTTCTTGCACCTATTTTAAAAATTTGCCGTAAACACGCAATGGTCAAAATGACAAAATCATCAAAACATTTATCACCCCACCACGCCACTGAAACTGCCGTGCGAGACATGGTTTCTGGGGCGTGCCATCGTGATAAGTTACAAAAATTGTTTTGACATTTTTTGTAGTTTGCTTTTGCGCGACTCTTGCGTAAGCAAATGTAACAATTATGCTTTTTTCTCAACTTTTGTCTCGTAACAAATAATAACCTGCCTTGCCTACCAAGCAGTTAGCTGCTGGACTACGCTAGGACAGAAGTAACCTTTGAGAAGCGGTCTATTTATAATTTTTACAAACTACATTTATTTTGGACGTAACTTATCAACATTCTCGATCACGAAATCTCAGCCGAATAGCGACTTCCATTCTTCGCGTGTGAACAAATGCCTTGGCAAAAAACGTTTTTCTCCTCTTGTCAAAATTAAATCGAAAAAGAGAAAATCAAGGTTGTTGATATTCTCATGACTGGGGCGCTTGAAACGAGGTTAGAATTGTCTGCTGGTCAAACCTAGCAGCCATCGCAATTCATGAGGAATAAACTTTCAATTAAATTTAAACTTTTAATCGAAAAAACTTTGCTCAAGAATGTTGATAAGCCTGACTTGTTAATTTAATACAGAACTGGGGTGAGAGATTTTTTAAGATAAGGTGTGCCACGGCAAGAAAGTGTGACAAGCACTGGGATAGCAGCCACCAACGACAACCTGATGTCTACACAGAGTGCGCCAACCTTGTGCACCAGGGGGTGGGGGGTTCGGTGGAAGAGTGCGACTGAGCGACACACGCTGTCTGAAACATCGCACAGATGGAGGCTGGGGGGGAAGCGCCGAGTGCATGGTCGTGGGGAGTGAGTGGGTCACCACTGCTCAAGCAACTCACGGCCAACTTGTATTAAACGAAGCGATCAACATAATGTCATGTGAAGGATCCCGGACAAGCAAGTCATAAAACAACGTCGCAAAACCACTTTTTACTTTTGTCTTCATCCCCAACAACGACTTCTCAACGCACACCACCGCAACGGTTTCAAACAAAAAAGTCCTTTAACAGCTCTTAAGCATCGCCTTGCGGATTGGTTCTCAGCCAGTTTCAATGACACCAGTCACGAAGTTTATTGTAAACAATCTCTTTCCGGATGTTTTCACTGAAACTAGACACCAGCGCGACAGAGAAATGCATTCATTCCCGTGGTCGGTTAATGCAGCTTTGCAAAACCTAGCGCTCCAATGTATTTCCCTGGAAATGCATGACTGCGCCCGCTTCGATCGCAAGTCATTTCCGCTTCGTCGGAAATGCGACGCCTTCTTAGCGAGTGTTCATTTCACTAAAAACACGCATCTTTGTAAAGTATCTTCTGATAGAAACGCTGCCAAACACGCCATTGACTCTGCAAACCACGTATGAACTACTTCGTAACAATGTCCATTAAACTCGCGCGAATTAATGACCGATCCGCCTAACACGTCACTAGCGACTTTTCTACGAATAACTTACCACAGTGAAATATTGTCATCATTTTCCGCTACAGCGACTTGCAGCAATAACCAATGTTGCCAGCGTCAAGAATTAATTCACAGAACGGAAATTTAAGAGTTAAAGGGGAAAACCCAACCACACCAAACTGCAACCACCTTCTAATAAAAGAGGCTGCGGTTGCGCGGCAAGAAAAACTCAGTGGAATCCGCTTTATGCGTTTTTCATCATTGGTATGCAAAAGCAGGAGAAGCAATTAATGTTGAAATGTTTTTTGCTCTTTTGATAAAGTTTTTTTCTCAAGCGCCTGATAGTAAAAAATTCCGATGAAGTGTCGAAGCTGATCTACTCCATGAAAGCTACGCCATAGGATGCGGTGTTTGGAATGGTTTGCCACTGTATCCCAGGATCTATGCATTGAAACCAGAATTCACCGGATCCTTTCATTGATCTTTTTGCGTTTCCGTTGCTGCGAAACCGGGATGAAGAGGATTTATTGTTCGCAACAAAAACACAAAAAAACAACCAAACCGTAGGCAGTGGAATAAATTGTTAGGGCATTGTCCGCCATTCAAACGACGCCGCATCTTCGCAGCAGTTTACCCCCACACCCTGGAAAAGACTATGGGGAGATGCTGACGTGGCAAAAAGCTGAGATATTTTAAAACCACTCGCTTCCTCCAAAGGCATGTTGCGCCACCACCCCAGAGCAAAACAATCATCAACTTTGTTTTCTCGGATTTCTAACTCCAGCGCACGTTGCGCACCAACACAGCCTTCTCAGCTGTTCATGGAAATCGCTCCTATGCAGTCAGCGCACCACCGGCGTATCCACAGGCAACAACACTGGTGTGTATTCACTTTATAATTTATTGGACAAAATAAAATTTACAGATTGATCAGTTTTGCTTTGATTGCGAGCAACGCTAAGTAACAAGCGCTAATAAAACTCAGTGTGTGTGTGTGCGTGTGTGCTACACGTGCACACAATTGCTGCACTTTTTTTCTTTGATCTCATGTAAGGCAGCGCGAGCGAATGACGAAAAGTGAAGCACAATACGACATTGTGCTCGTTGCCTCCTGTTTTATCAGCAATGAACAAAACATGCGTAACAATCATTTGCACGTGCCACACACACACGCGCGCGCACAGATCCGTTGTTATTGATGCTCATGTGGAAGATGAAAAACCAATCCTAATACCCACGGTGTAAATTAGCCCCACGCTTATTGTTCTGAAATGTTTGTCTCCAAACCGAGCTACTGATGCAGTGAATATCTGCAGAGCGCACTGCCATCTTATCTGTCTGCACAGCACCCTTAAGAAAATAATCATCACTGTCTCCGCCGGCCATGACCTTTGACCTTGATCCGGACGGCAGCCACCAATGATCGAGAGCGAGTGACGTCACAGAACGCTTTGTTTACGTCGAGGATAAACAAATAACACATTTGGCATTACCTGGTGTTTACCTTTATTCTTTTCTTATTTATGCTGAGAAGAATATTCACTACTGAAGGCAGTCTTTGAAATCACAATTAAAACACGTCATTAAGTTCGGTCGTCAGCAGAAAATAACAAGTTAAGGAAACTAACTCACAAATCGGAGAAGCAAGGGCCACGAAATGGGTCGATGGCCAGGCCTGGAACTGTCGGAGGGGACAAACAGTTTGGTTGACAATGAAATCAACAGGAACGAAACCTGGCGAGTCAGTGTCTTTGAAAAATTTGCTTCGAGAGAAAACCAGCGGATCAGATCTTCACATGGAAACAAATTTGTGTGGATTGATGTGTTGCGGAAAAACCAGCATCCTGGAAAGCTTTGGCCATCAGATAAGGGGGTTATTGCGGCTGTCACATCAGCTGCATTTGCATGAAGTGGAAAAACTGCATTCTTGACCAGTTTGTACTTTTCCAGAAGAAACAAACGTGAACGGATTGAAACGTGAAAATCCAGCCCTTGAGCTGCGTAGAATTTTGTCGCTGTTTTTTTCCTGATTTTAAGTTTGATAAAAATATGAGTAGATTTCGATTTCACCTCAAGGACAATATTTAAAAGCAACTATCAAATAAAAGTCAAAGCAACAGCTGATATTCATGTTTGTTTCGCAACAATGCTGACTGGCTGGAGCGATGAATGAAGCGCTGATGGTTATTTGCTTTCTGTGGCAAACGCTGCGATTAAATACAAAATAAA
>JGI24159J19872_10013548_pt1 | contig 10592 bp, 7 predicted proteins | sample Ectturendosymbi4_FD_19872 | JGI IMG/M metagenome (IMG submission 19872)
CTTATCAGGGCATCTGACTAGAAAACCGTATGGTTGTTTCAGATGTCCTGGGAACAAAATAAACGCTGTTCTAATGTGGTTTGTTTTCTGCGGCATGATTTGTATGTTCCCAAATAAACTGATACTGATACTGCGTGCATTTAGCTATCTTTGCGTGCATTTAGCTATCTCTGCAAGCATTTAGCTATCTCTGCGCGCATTTAGCTATCTCTGCACGCATTTAGCTATCTCTGCGCGCATTTAGCTATCTTTGCAAGCATTTAGCTATCTTTGTACGCATTTAGCTATCTCTGCACGCATTTCGCTATCTCTGCACATGTAGAGCTAAATCTGCATGCATATATATTGCTGGAGCGTGTCGGAGGAAAACATGGTATTCCATCTGAAGAAAAACTTGGTGTTTTGTTTCGGTAATCCAGACAAAGCTAGGCTACTGCAAGGCATATATTCCCTGGCGTCATATAAAGCTAGGTGGTTTCAGGTCTAAATTATACTGTTTTGATAATAATATTGGTTCGTGCAGANGATGGGCTACAGTAAACTTGTGGATGTGGTCTCAGTGTTAGTGCCATTTTTTGCTCAAGGTTTCAAAAAGGATCTTGTCAAGTCCAACCATTCCAACTGTTTTCTCCAGGTTCAGCTCACCGTGTCTCAGTGCCTTCAGGTGCACAAAGAGAATGCTCTCACAGAAAAAAGCACATATAAAGGGAAATGCTCGCTTGGAGATGAGCATTGTATTGTAAAGAGAAAAACGCTGTCATAGAAAAACCGCATCGAAATGAACTGCTCGGTTTGGACTTCTTGCCCGAAAATAACGCCGGCAACACATATCATTTTAGTAGCATTATCATAGTAAACCCTACTGCTTCGAGAATCAAAGAAACAAAGGATGCATACGTTCTTATATGTAATAAGCTGCAATACATACTTTTTACTTAAAATAACCAGCATTCCTGCACTCAAATACGAAGTTCAGGTGCAAGATTTAAAGCAACTCAAGCTGCAAACATAAGGTACAATGCGTCCTGTCTAAAGAAAAAATTGGTCTTCTCTGTCAGTGATCCTGGTAAAAGCTAGGCTACTAATGCTCGTCTCCAAGCAAGCACTTCGCTTTCAATGCGCTCTTTCTGTGAGAGCATTCTTTTTGTGCACTTGAAGGCACTGAGAGGCGGTGAGCTGAACCTGGTGAAAACAGTTGGAATGGTCAGACTTGACGAGATCTTTGTTGAAACTTTGAGCGAAAATTGGCACTAACACTGAGACCACCACCACAAGTTTACTGTAGCCCATCGTCTGCACAAACCAATATTATTATCAAAACAGTATTAGACCTGAAACCACCAAGCTTTATATGACGCCAGGGAATTCATGCCTTGCAGTAGCCTAGCTTTGTCTGGATTATAGAAACCAAACACCAAGATTTTTTTCAGACAGGATACCATGTTTTCCTCTGACATGCTTCAGCGCTATATATGCATTCAGATTTACCCGTATTTTTCGGCTAATAAGCCGACCCGGCGAATAAGCCGAGGCCAGTTTTTAGCTCTGAAAATGAGAGTTTTTCCATATTACCGCCTAATAAGCCGAATTAGAAAATTTCGTTACCTAACTGCCGGTACCTTTTTTCCTTTTTGCAACAAAGTTTGTCAGGTATGCGTTACATTCATTACGCACCAACGCATGTTCTTTATAATGGTGGAGTTGATTTCATTGGTGGAGATGCAGGCACGGCATGGTAGGGAGTTCGAAACTGCGTCATGCGCAAAAGCTTACGGTCCTCATACGAGGCTTCGCCTGTGAGAGCACTCGGAGCGCGGCTCGCTTTGCCTGTGAGAGCACTCGGAGCGCGGCCTGCGAGAACACTCGGAGTGCGGCTCGAGCGTGCCTGTGAGAGCACTCGGAGCGCGGCTCGCTTCGCCTGTGAGTGCACTCGGAGCGCGGCTCACGAGAGCACTCGGAGCGTGGCTCACGAGAGCACTCGGAGTGCGGTTCGAGCGCGGCTCCCATATCCGCCCAATAAGGCGACCCCAGAAAATTAGGTCGCAAAAGTAGGTCCAGAAAATCGGCTTATTAGCCAGAAAATACGGTAATTACATATGTGCAGAGATAGCGAAATGCACGCAGAGATAGCTAAATGTGCGCAGAGATAGCTAAATGTGCGCAAAGATAGCTAAATGTGCGCAGAGATAGCTAAATGCGTGCAGAGCTAGCTAAATGCACGCAGAGATAGCTATCTCTGCGCAGAGATAGCTAAATGCACGCAGAGATAGCTTAATGCGCGCAGAGACAGCTAAATATGCACAGAGATAGCAGTTGTTGTGCTAAATCTGTCAGCTATAATATTTTTACAAACGGCGCCCCATAGACTCGCTACGTTACTTCTGGCGGCCAACATGAAGGTAGTTGGCACAAAGCGAGAATTTGGTACAAACGCTGTGCTTGCCACTGGACTATCTGGATTTAACCCACACAGACTTCTACAATAGCCTCCACTGAAACATAACCATGACAAACGATGATAAAGGAGGAAACTCAGCTACCACAACTGCAGTTCAGCGAACAGTGATGTTGGGTGAAGATTTCCAAGTTTTATCGCGAAATTGATCGTCAATTACGATTAAATTGACAATGTAATGGATTATGATTACGATTAAATTTCATTTTTGGTCAGTTCAATGGATTACGATTACTCAAAAAACTGTAATCGATTACGATTGACGATTACCCCATGTCTGGCCATGAAACCTGCATTTTTTATTGTATTTCCGTGAGAGCCATGTAGTATTTTTCAAAACTTAATGCAACTAATTTTCTAACTAACGTGTGCATTTTTATGCAAAATCAGCAGTTTTAAACAATGGTAAACGTCTGAATTCTCTTTAATAATGCTTCATACTGTTAATGCGACTTCTGGTGCTGCATCCAGACAACCAGTTTTGCTTCAAGCCATGGCACTGACTTGTGCATTTTTTTACTTAAACAGACTGTGTCTTATTATGTAAGCAAAGATACCCAGTGTTTTCAGCTTTCTTAGATGCATCTAAAGCTTTTGACAGAACTAACGGCAACATGCTGTTTGCTAAATTAATTAAGTGCAATGTACCTATGTGCATAGTAAGACTGCTGTTGAGTTGGTACAGGCAACAGACCATGCAAGTAAAATGGTACCAACTACTCATCCCCCTTTACTGTAACCAGTTGGTAAGGCAAGGGGGGAGTTCTGAGCCCATGCTTATTTTTTATCTTTAAAACATCGTTCAACATAAGCATACAAATGACAAATTAAAAAAGCAAAGACACATGATATTTACAGTTGTAAAAAAAAACGTGCCAATAGAAAACAACAACAAAAAAACGCAATAAACATCAACTGGGTGAGCTCTCAATCCAGCTGGGATCAGCCAAGGTGGGATGCACTGTGGAAAATATGGTTGTGAATCATCTAATGTTTGCTGATGATATATGTATGTTCAGCCCCAGTATTAGTGGGCTGCAATGTCTTCTGAATATTTGTGGTAACTATGCTACTGAACACAAAATCACTTTTATTTGCTACAAAACAATTGTTGTTGTTTTTTGCCCAAAAAAGTATAAACAACCTGCTCCAAATGTTTTTCTAAATGGTGTACGTGTACAATTTTTTAACCAAGTGAAATACCTTGGTGTGTGGATAAATCCATCACTGAAGGATGATGATAATATTCAGGCACAAGTGACATCACTATACTGTGCAGCAAACAAACTCAAAGGGAAGGCACTTTTGATCAGTGCTCCTCTGCAGTAAAAAACACTCTATTTTGTTCCTATTGCATGCCAATGTATGCTTGCCAATAGTGGAGCAAATACACACAGACCAGTATGAAGCGCTTACGTGCTGCATACAGCAAAGCAATGTCTTTTGAATTATGTAGTACACACCCAGAAATGTTAGTGTTAGCCATTGTGTCATGACCTTTGATGCCCTGTTGAGAAATTTATATTGATTTTTTATACAATGTACATCTTCATCAAACTTTTTTATTTGATCGCTTCAAATGTCTGATGCTTTTCACAAATCTTCATTTTTCCTCAATTATTCAATGCTCCTGTATGATGGAGACCAAATGCAATAGTTGTCTGTGAATTGTTTTGGTGTTTGTTTCTCATCATTATTGCTTTTGTGTAGTAAAAATATGTGGACACTGTGTACACACAAGCATAAAGATAAAAGAGTAAGAGGTGCGGTTAAAGTGTTTTGCTCCTCCCAAGGTTGGACACGTACTAACACCGGTTATGTGATGCGATACTGTATGGATATCCATTTTTTGTGCTCTTGTGAATGACGATACAGTTGTGGTGAGGATAAATTGCTTTGCTCCTCTCAATGTTAGTCATGTGCAAACACTGTTTCTGTAGCGTGCGCTGATGTATAGCTAACCACTTTTGTGCTCTTGTGTCTGTGATATGGACCATGAGTCCGCAACAAAATATTATTATATTAGGGAGAGATAACCAGGGAGTCGCCTCGGGCCCGTTTTTATCAGAGATACTGTGCCCCCTTTTGAGAGCTTTCCACCATTGTGTAGTTAAAAAGGTTGTATACCACTCTAGAGCCATATTTAAAGAAGCTTTGAAGCAAGTCATGTTTTTCAAAATAAAGCAAATAATATGGGAAAATGTGTCAAAGGAGGCAGCTTTCAAGTGTCCAGCTGCAAAACTTTACAAATTGTTCGTTTTGTATGTATATTATGCTCTTGAATTAAGTTAATATATTGAAATGTGAAACAAATTATAACTCTTTTATCCACGTAATCCCACATCTACTTTTCGCAATGGCATTGTTTCAGGGCCTGTTTCTGAGAGCTTTCCCCTGAATTTTAATATCCACCCCTGTGCAAGTTATCTGTAAGTAATGGCAATATCAGTTCCCTTAGCACTTACATAATAAAAATCATCTTGCTACTTACTAGATTTTTTTGCTGCTGATTCTTTTCGTTGCACTTAATTGATTTAAAATTTTTTTACTGTAGGATAAGGTGGCAATTAACATCAGATGAAAGTTGAAACACTGGGCTTATGAACAGCAGGCCGGAGTCTAATATCTTGACAAGACTGATTTTGTACTCGCCGGCAAGGCAAAGGGAAACTGTTGATGAAAATGTTAAAGCTCCACATAATTGTGATTGAACCGTCACAATATATGTCATCACAAATAAGTATCTAGAATGAATGCTATTGTTGCTAGACAGTGACTATGGCGCAATGAAGAAGACTGAAACTGAATCACTTCTTAGCCAAAGTGTGATCTTCAAGACATAAAATTTATATCACCGCCACATTCACGCATCTACAGTAGTTTCAGAACTGTGCAAAAACAAAAATCTATGATATTGATTTAAGGCTACACTAACATTGGAAACAAGGATAGGATATATTTGTAACACCCATGGTTATCACAGAGAAATTTGCGATGGTCTTGAAATGAAGCTTACATAACCATTTGGTAGGATACAGCAAGCTGGTGTGCCAAAAACAGCTGCAAAAAGTGTTAATTATTTTTACTTGCCGTCTTTGTTTAAAAAAGGTCAGATACAAGTTTGTATTCAACTAAAAGCTGAAGTGGGATAGGTTCCTTGAGGCAGTTTCATTGACTTGCACTGAAGTATTTTTTTAGCTTATACTTCAAACATTTTATTAACCTGAAAACTTTGAAATTGGGTGGGACATTGCCTTTGCTTCCCCCTGGCTATGCACCTGATGGCAACCGTATTCTGATTGCAGGTTGCAGACCAGCACAGGAATTTGTGATTGAGTGAAATTTATGTGAACACTGATTAGGTAATTCGAATTCGCCAACATAAATATAAACAATCATGACAATTATGTGTTTACAGATAATCCAGTAGCAATGTTCATTATTTATTCCCTAGCTTTATGCTGGGGAAACGTTTCCAACAGTATGTAACCATGAAATTTGCGCAACTATGTTATTTTTTATCACAAAATATTGGAGGGGACAAAAGATATTATGTCCCTCCCTGTCCAAAAGTGGGGTAGGACATATCACCTCCTTAAACTCAGTCCCTGAATTGCCACATAAATTTAAAGATAGTTTTGTTTAATCAGCAGATTTAAAGAGATAAATTCTTACGTGTTTATTTCAAGTTGCACTCATCAACAACAAGAACTCTAATGTTACTATTCTCTCCATTGCTGCTGTTCGGAAACTTCATCTTTGTTTGAATAATTGGTTATTGTGATGTAATAATGTGAAAATGTCCCTGGTTGCCTCTTCCACAGTTTAGATTACCTTAATGTAGGTAGTAGGCTTTACCATTAATTGAAAATGCTTTGAGAGTAAAGCGAAACATTTGGTATAATAGCTTGCCAATGTTCTGGCTCTACTCTGCGTTCGTAGAAACAAAGTGGGTCTATAGTAACTAATTTCCAGTCCAAAACCAAAATAGTATAGTGTTACCAAACATAGTGTTATAACTAGCAGTAATGTTACCAAAGGGGAAAATCTCTGAAGTTACATGTCCGGGAAGTGGATGTTCATGATTGAGCACTGGGACATTAACTACTTCTCTGCGCTTTGGCAGTGTAATTTCAGGTGGCTGTCCCCAGGTTTTTTTTAAAAGGTTTTTATGAGTCTAAAACAGACCCATAAAATTAGTACTTTCACATTAAATCTGGACAACCACGAAAAGTTTTAACTGAATTGAATTGTTGCTTCAATTAATGTCCAAAACACATTTGCCTCACACCAGATAAGTGCAATACGGACAATAGCCTCGCTTGTTCATCATGATCACCTCTGAAATCCCATGGTATGTAACACTTAATAGTTGGAGAGCATTTACAAGATAAAAAATTATGTTATGTACTAATTAATGCTCTGAATACCACTGAGTCTAGCGTTTCTAGCAAGCCAAGTCTTTTCCACGGTGTCACTGTCAAACGTTTTTAGCAAGCCAAGCCTTTTCCAGATTGTATACAGTTACTTTCTTGTGCGGGTATTTTCAGAAGATAACGTCACAGCAAAAACGTCAAGCTAACCATCCAAGCATAAAGCAGTATTTTTGTAGTAAGCCTAAACAAAAATTTCTTGCTTTAAGCCATCCAGAAAGTGCAAACACCAGCAGCAATTATTGCAAAGGTTCTTTCGAGTCTGTTGTGCAGGAAGAAAAGCCTTCAACTGTTAGAATCTCAAAAGCATCATCAGTTTCAGCTAACAATCAGTCAGCAACATCTAGCAATAAGACTTTTCAATCATGAATTAAGCTGAAAGGTTTTGATGAATCCTACAAATGAATATGTTCACTTTGCATGCTGACGGAGGCGTAACATGTTTGCTATGCTCTAAGCCAGTGTGGTCCAACTACAGGCTCGCGGGCCGCATGTGGCCTGCCACAGTGCAGTGTTTTCTGTGACCCGTGGAAGGATTCAGGAAAAATCTTCAAATCTGAAATTTGTTGAAAAGGGTGTGAAGTAACATTTGACTCAATGAATTGCTGACGCTGGATAAAGTGCATTTGCACAAGAACAATAAATAGTACCTTTTATGCATATTATTATTGTTATATTTATTTATTTTAGGATCAAATTAGAAGGTACGGTCTCCCCTAACCCTCTGCTGGTGCACCTCTATGGATAACCTCTGTGTTTTTAGGTGCCTCGGCGTTCGTTGTCTTGAATAGTACACCTGGCGCAATAATCTCAGTAACGCCAAATAAATCCATCTATCTATTCGCTAAACGTGGCCTTCTTGAAGTGCTCCCCCAACCAAATTAATTGCCCATTCCTGCAAACTGTAGAGAGCTTCTGGAAATTAGTCATCAAAGATAGATTTCCCAAACTGCAGGATTTCGCGCTAAAAATGCACTTGATTTTTGGAAGCACACATGTGCGTGGGAACACATTTTCTATACTATCAAGCAAGTAAAATCTAAAATAGAATGGCACACAAAACACTGGATGATAGTCTCCGACTGTTACCACTAACACTGGTATTGATAAAGGAGTGATATGTCAAGAGAGGTCTCGACTACAAGCATCCCACTAATAGAAATTTGTAAGAAATTGCTATTTGCTATTGTGTAGCAATTTCAATGATGCACTCACTTATCTTCCCTTTTTAGTTTTAAATGTTGTGAACATGTTGTTTTATAGATCATTTTATTGGAAGTAGCCCTCAAGTTGTCACGTTTTTGTAAAATGGCCCGAAGGTCAAAAGTAGTTGGACCACGCTGCTCTAAGCATCCAGCAGTTACCACCGGCCGAGGAAGGAATGGTAATATTTACACTACATAGCCTGCCAGGCCTCCATGCCCAAACCGCCTGGATAATCATCTCAGCTATGATCAACAACAAAAAGCCAATGGCATGGAAATAACTCAACGCATTTCACTACTGTATTTCATGCTATTCATCTGGATCGCATTTCAGATGAAGTTAAGATGGTAGTTGAGTGCGTACATCTGATTTACTGGATTTTGAAAGAGATAGCGAATCGAAAAATAGCCTTCTTGCAAACCTTGTTGGACCACCCTGACCATATTGATCGGCTTCGCGAACTCCACCATACCACTTTTGTGGCAGTAACAGAGTTTATTTTGCTCATCTCGGAACATTTGAGTGACCGCATTGTGTCCGATGTCAAGCAGAGCCACTGCTGGGTTAGTGTTGTAGATGAGACAACCGATATGGCTACATTTTGCTGTTCATTCCACTTTCCACAGTCTGACCAGAGCGAGGATTTTCAAGTCTGTGCTGTGTTAAAGCCAAGCTACGAAACCAGCTGCTTGATGCAACTCTGAATGCGATGATAAATGTTTCAATGAATGGTCCAGACAGAACTGTTGCCTGAAAGTCATCAATAGATGGGATTTACGTTGGTGCAAGGAGGCTGAACATTTTTTAAATTGACAAAAACTCACTGATTTGCAGCGTTTCATATTTCAATTTGGGGTCGTTGGAGCTTTTGGGGGGCTAAGCCCTCCACCATGGCAACGAGACTGGGGCCAGAGCAGTGGGCGCGCTTGGGATTGCTCATGAGATTTGTGATTGAAATGGATAAAAGCAAAGTATAAACAGAGAGTGACAGAGTGAGCACTAAAGACCATAGTATCTGCAGATGACGAGTAAGAAACTGATGCTTTTACTGATGAACAAGAACTGTTTAATGAAGGTGAAATTGAAAAAATTTTGTTGTCATTTTTGTAAATACAGTAGTACTATTTGCGCACTGTGACTGCTAGTACCCATACTGTAATACGTTTAGGAATTATTTTGAATGTTTTGCTAAAAAATGCGTCCTCATAAAATTTCTTATTGTTCCCTAAAACCAAACCTTAAAAAAAACCCTGGCTGTCCCAACGTTGGGAACAGCCTAGCCCCGCGTCCCTTTCCTTTGGTAAATTTTTCAGGTCAAATTCAACAACTTTGTTGTTTTTTGGAATTATTTGACAAAATGAAAACAATGTCAACTGAAGTGTACAGTTACATACAACATGTGGATGTGGAGAACTTGAATCTATAAAAAACTATGTGAAGTAAGATTTATGTTTTTATCAAACCAGATAAAATCTTTGTGTCATGCAATTTTGGGTTTTATTGAATGGAATTATGAAGAAAATCAACTGGTCTGCAAAATATTATAAGATCAGTAGTTGCAAATTGACGATAAAGGGACAAGTTACTGTCAAGTACATTACAAATCACATTACATTTTAGATAACACAAGGGAAATGGTCATCATCATCATTTTCCACAAGGGAAATGGTCAATGCAAATTAATATTATTTTTTTAATCTAAAAAAATGTTACTAATAATAAGAATTTGCCTTTTTTTCATTCTTTCACATTTTTCAACATGTTTTTAAAAGATTTTCAAAAATGTTTGTTGAGGGGATTAAGCATACTTGAGAACTGTATTGTTAAACATTCATTAATAATTTTTTGAATATTTTTAATGGATAATAATTAGGGCAACCAAAAGTCTAAGTCAAAAATTTTCTGCTTTTCCACAGTTTATGAAACGTCCACAAACGAAGTTTTATGCTGATACCATGAACCATTCCAAAGTTATTAGGTCAAAAAAGAGTCAAAATTTTTCATTAGGTCAAAATTTATCGTCAGGTCAAAATTTTCTTGCAGCACAGCGTTTGTTCTTTATCGATATTTTACTAAAGCTACAAAAACAGATTTTGATATGTTTTGGCAACTTTAGTTGCAATTCTGACATAATAAATGGCTTTGTGGTGACCTGCGACGTAATAATGTTGTTTTACCCACTACTGGATTGAATATTTAAGTACTGGTAGGCTGTGCGTGGTAAGGCAAGACACATGGTCTTACAGTACTTGGTTTGGTATATGCTCATAGTGTTTTAACTTTATAATACTCTCAGGTCTGACTTTGCTATAGTTATTAAGGTACTTATCAACATATTATGGCTAAGGTGAGACAACCAAATTATCTAAAAGTTAGAAGTATACTGCATGAAAATGCTTGGGTCAAATCATTATAATCCAACAAGAAATTGCAATTGTGTAACCCAATGTCACAAAAATGCCTCATTTTTTTATATAAGGTGCACTTACATGTAAGAT
>JGI24159J19872_10013550_pt1 | contig 10591 bp, 8 predicted proteins | sample Ectturendosymbi4_FD_19872 | JGI IMG/M metagenome (IMG submission 19872)
GCCCCTCTTTGTTTACACTGATCAGCTATTGTGCCATTGTGTTTTCATTTGCTCTAATGTTCGCTAATGGTTGGTTTACTGCATGCGGTGGCTTTTATGATGCTTCTGCTTGTTGGCTGAGTCATATGAAACAATAAACCATAACCATAACCATGTTTTTTTTTATTTTTTTGCAACTCTTTGAACTGCGCCAATATTTGTCCTTATTAACATATGCGCATACTTGCAAAGTGCTTTCAAACTACCAATTTGCAACTAAAGTCTGTGAACAGAAGCAATACTGTGTTACCTTTCAAAAATTTCTACAGTTATGGAAATAGATCTTGAATAAAATTCGCGAATTGAGCAAATTTTCCCCATGTTTCCCATTTAGGTAAGGCTTCTCGTTGGTAACCATTTGTCTAGTCGTTCCAAGTCGAACTAGTGTATTCAGGGAATTACTTTTGGTATGGATAGCTTTTATGAACACAACTGTATCCACTTACTTTTTTGTTCTACTTTACCGACTCAATTTGGCTGTAAGGTGCAGACTGTAGAAGACTGCTTCGTCACTGCGCAACATTCCAGTCGCTTGTGCTTGCCTGGTGAATAGTCACAAGATAGTGATAGACGAACGACACAGTCAGACACTGGAGAAACACAAGATTGCACTATTTATAACTTGACGTCATAGGTGACTGCATCGCTATCAACAGCTGGCGTATGGTAATGTTTATGCGACTGAGTGGATCAGACTGGTAAACCTGGTAGGGTGAGTGACGCTTTAGCAGGAGAGGCATGCGCAAGCTATATCATCATATGTGTTCTGACTACGACAGCCTCTGGAATAGCCGCACCGCAAAGTAAATGTTTGCTGTTTTTTGACCAACCATTAGTAGCTTTTGTTCTGCATTGTTGAGTTACGTTTTATTATATATTTTTATGTTTCAGGATAGGCTACCTTCTGGCTGTAGCGTATGCCTATTCTGTAACATTGACACCAGACCATTGCTATGCTGACATGACGGTTGTGCTGCATCATACTACTACAGTACTGTGTCAACCTTGATTAAATTTTGGATACACTGCACATGGGCTTTTGAAATGGTTCAGTTTCGACGAGAGAATGTGGAAGATTATTATGACATAACTGAGGAAATTGGAAGGTATGCTATTTATTGTGTCTGTGTGAAACATGTTGTATTGTATACTACTGTATTGACTAAGTAGCAGTGATTGGGAGTTGCACCATTCTTACACAGAGTTTTGGCTTCCTCACTGATGCTTTGAAGCAGAAGCAAGGTTTTCAATATACACTCGGTTATTTTTTTATTGGGCTTGTATGTGTAATGCGTATGATGTCTATGACAAACTTTAATTGTCTTTCATTTAATCTAGTTGCAGCATCACATCTTTATATTTTAGCCTAAGCTAGCCTGTAGAATGAGACAATATTCAAAAGTGAGTTGTGCTAATTGAAAAGAGTTTGTGTTACCTTTGAAACGTTTGTATTTTTTACTGCAGCATTAGGCTAATTGATAGTGATGAGTTTATGTAATGATGATGTTGGGATGTTGTATATTAAAATGGCAATGGAATTTTTAACAACTACTGCACATTAACTTGTTGATTGCAAAACATTTGTACCTGAAAATAGCACTGAAACTATAAGGCTCAGACTCATTTTTCCAAAGTGGTTTAGGTGATGCTTGACTTCATTCACAATGAATTTTTTTGAAACTTTTTAAAAAAATACTCTTGTGATTGCACAAAAGTACATTACAGCTCCAGAAAGTTTACATATGTAATTTACTAATCTGATCCTATAATTTCATCAACTTAGCTTGATTGACTAGGAAATTAGTCAGCACAGCATTCATCTGGTCACTTGAGTAGAAAGGATTTGGAGGCACTTTAATGGGTTTGATTTTAAAACACGTTTTTTTATCACTGACAAAGTGACCTTGGTGGATTGAGCACATACCATAAAAGTTGGTAGGCTGGTTCAATCGCAGTCAAGTCATGTTAAAATATTACAGAAAAATGGTAGGTGATGCTTATTTAGTTAAGTGGTCGGCATACACCATTAATGGGTGGGTACAAGGGCAAAGTTCATGTGCGATGCTGTTATTGACTCATCACAGATGTGGAATTTACGATAAATGTAGGTGTGATCCATGGGGCAAGCAATTGGAGACAAGCATCACTGACTATTTATGACACTCAGAAAGAAGTACAAAAGCAAGTACAATGAAATTGAACTTAATTGACTTTTTTTCTGTCATCTTTTAATTTTTGAATAACACAAAACTATCAGGCATAAAATTTTCACTACAGTCTTCTTAATTTCAAATAAATCAACATCATATTTTTCTATGAAGGAAGTTACACTTTACTTTAAATAATAATTGGTTATCAACTTGCTTGACAATCATTGAACCCTACCTAAAATTTGTCATGATTTTAGTAGTACACATTGTAGGTATTAATTTCATTTGTTGTGCTGTTCAGAACTTCAGATATGAATAGATATTGTGAATTCTTATAAATTCTTAGGCTTCGCTGAGCACTACACATAATCAAACCATTAATTTTAGCTGATCTTTTTGTCTAGTATTGAATAGGTATTCTTTAGTCAATTGACAAGTAGCTATGTTAAGCTTGGGTAAATTACAGCCCATATGCTACAAATGATTCAATGAGCTCTTTAATCTAGCTTTCTGAGCTTCCAAATGATAGTAGTAAAGCTAATTCATTTTTTATTTCATATTAGTTCGTCCAAGCAATCTATACACCTACGTTCAATTGGCTCACTGTTAAATTAAGAATCTAATGGTACCCATGAGTTAAAAAGTTTGGCCACTCCCAGGTTTGACAGTGCCATTAGACACAGTAGTAGTTGCTAAAAATGACGACAAACTGTAAAGAGTTTTATGGCCATTTACACATGTATTTAGTAAACACTACAGGTAGGTCAGAACATTCTCGATTTTCAATTTAACTCCAAGTGTTGACTTGAAGGAACCTAACTCTTGAGATCTTCCAATAATAGTCTGGTTGTTTCGTGCTTGCTATCACACTGTTTTTTGTGTAATATATGTTTTGCTATGAAAAATGCACAAGTTATTCATCTCAAATCTCTGCAGCTTCCACTGCTCTCATCTGAAAATTCTTACAGTTGTTATTTTTGCAGTGGCCAGTTTGCAGTTGTGCGCAAATGTGTTGAAAAAGCAACCAACAATGTGTTTGCTGCTAAATTCATCAAGAAAAAACGGGCCAAATCTAGCAGGAGAGGGGTAGGTTGATTGTGAGTAATATTTTTTGTTGCAAGTGTTTTAAAATGTACATACATTTTATCCAAAAGCAAAGTTAATTGATTGCAGGCATGTCATTGTGTGCACTTGTCTTGTTGACATTATGCTAAAATGTGTAAAAGTTCTTTGATTTGGTTAATGGTTATGATCATTTATTGGCAGCATTGACTTACTGAACTGTTTATTTTTTTAATGTGACTCTAACCTTCCAAGTAGTTTAATGCCAATAAAACTATTGAATAAATTTTGAAGTTGAAATTGCACATGAATAGTTAAAATGATTGATTGTAAAAAATAGATAGTGCATGTATGTTTTACATTGGTTGAAAGTGGCTACATCTGTACTCTGTTTCGTGTATCATGCACTGCTGTCCATTTATGTAGCAAAGCATTGCATAATTCAGAAGTGCCTGCATTGGTAAAGTTTGATGCTGAAAGAAGATAAAGGGTGATATTAATTTTCTCTTCCAGAAATTTATGTAATTTCTATCTGCAGATGTAGACAAAATTTAGATGACAGTTTCTATGACTGGACTTATGATTTTCGAAGTGTATTTTAATGGCACTGTCAATTTGCTAGCATGGCTAAGTTGTCAGTGTTGACGAAATATTGTACTTGCATGTTGAAGTGTGAACTTTATACCCACTTCAGTTTCACAGCTTTATACATAATGATTGAGAATAGTCAAGTGTATTTATATTAAGTAGAATTATGTGAAAAGCTAGCTTCAAGTTTTTAGAGCACTATTTGCTTACTGTCTCATGCAGTTTTTTTAAGGAAAGATTAGGTACCTGGTATGGGCCTGTAGGGACCTGATTTCTCTGATTCTAGGGGCGTGATGATAATTTTCTCTGATCCTAGGGACCTAAATCAGGACCTAAACCACCTTGAAAAAACCTGGTCTCACGTTAATATTTATCAAAAGCAATCTTTTCACTGCAGTAATCAGCCAAGCTATGATCTTCACAGAGTATGTATTTTGCCAACTGCATAGGTATAACAGCTCCTATTTAAATAGAATTCATCTTAACAAGTGACTGCATGGGTTGGCGTGTCAAATTACCCATGTTACATGTATGACGTTGTTATTCAGAATTTACTTTTATTATGCATGTAGTGTAAGCATAGGTGTTGGAAGGATTTTTCCAGAGGGGATAGTGGATTTTTCCAATGGGGGACCAACGGTGGCAAAATTTAATTCTACCAACTTGAAACTAGGAGAAAAACGTTTTTCTACCTAAAAGTTAATAGGAAAACATCAAATTTCAAAATCCAGGGCACCCCCATCTGACGCCCATACATGTGGGCATTTTGCGATAATTTGATGCTGGATGTTTACAACAGTGCAGAACATATTTGCTCTTTTTATCATAGTTGCATGTTCCTTGTTTCTAAACAAATGCAGGCTCTCAAATACTCTGTTCTGTGTGCAGCTTATAAATCTATAAGAGCTATTTGAACAATTAAAATGTTTTTGTAAGTTTAGCTACAACAAGTTTAACAAAACCTTTACTTAATTTGTCAAACCTTTCAAAATCACCCTTTCCATAAATATCAAAAATAACATCTTTTAAATGTGTTTTGTTCAGTATTTACCTGTGAGTCCAGTAAGTTAAAATGTACAATAAGGTTCATTTTGCTGCGAAGTTCCATCCACAAGAAATACAAAGTTACTGGCCCAGCCCTCATAAAACAGTCTGTTGTATAAAAAGTAATACTCATGGAAGTTGGAAATAATTTTAGATTTCAATCAAGTGCTGGGCAGTTGCTGTTACAATTAGAATGAAATTTTTTTTTCCAAAGGAATATTGGATTTAATCTGTTTGGGTTTGAAACAATTGATTAGCTTACTCTTGACATTCGTGCATTATTTTGTTTTGATTTCAACTCCTAAAGTTCAATTATGTTATTGCATGTCAAGCATGCTTTGGCTGTGCTTGGATTAGGGACAAAAATGTTGCATATTTAATGGTTGCAGGTGACTCCACAAGACATCCAAAGGGAAGTGAGCATAATCAGCAATATTGATCATGAAAATGTGATATCGCTACACGAAGTGTTTGAAAACAACTCAGAAGTGGTTCTCATACTAGAATTGTAAGTGTGAGGTGATAATTGATTGTGTGCTATTTGGGGTGGTGTTACATTGATATTTTATGGTAAATGGCTAGGCTGCACTGTCTGTTGTGATGGGTCACACTTCACACACATAGCACCACCTGACGCCTGAGTTAAGTAAGAACACTGGTAGTGATATCCTCTACGAATGGGACGTGCGTTCTGGGCAGTGTGCTTGAGTGATTTGGTATCGAGTTCGTCTTGCACAAATTTCTTTTGCTTTTGGACATCTTGGTGTGGTAGTAGAGCCTGTGTTGGAATAAATGCTATATGTTATGAGTACTTGATCCAATGTCATGCATGGAAAGGTCGCTATTGCGGGCTGGACTGCAGCTTAGATTAGTCCAGTCTAGCGTTTTGTGTTTTAGCCAAACATGAAAGCACATGTGTATTTTAGGCTAAGTGTGTTTCGTGCAGTGTGGCACAAACCATTTTTCGTAATTTAAGGGTGGCTGGAGGGGAGCTTTTTGCTTTTCTTTCCGAGAAGGAATATCTGGCAGAACCTGAAGCAGTCACCTTCATGACCCAGATATTAAGAGGAGTCGACTATCTGCATGAGAGAAATATCGCCCATTTCGACCTCAAGGTAAGAGCAGCTACATTGTCGCTTCAATTTCGTGGTAGTAACATTTCTTGCCACCACAGCCAAAAAAACAACGGCTGTGGGTTTTTAAAAAAACGTGGCCTAATTTTTCAACGAAGTTACTTCGACTGGTTAAAAAAAATTCATAGCGATAATGTTACGTTGGAGCATGACCGCACGTAAGAACCCTATTGTGGGCCTTTGCGTTTGTCGAAAGTGAAACATGCGCACGGAATGAAAAACGTGTTTGCGCGTATGCAGCGTTGTGTGCGAAGCCACTAGAAGCTTCTGTGATCTTCTCAGCCGGAAAACATCATGCTGTCGAGCAGAGAGATGGCGCCGCACAGCGTAAAGCTGATCGATTTCGGCCTCGCTCAAATAATCACGCCGGGATCGGAGTACAAGAACATGCACGGCACTCCGGAATTCGTCGGTATGCGTTTGATTAAATTGCCTTTTAACGCGCGCGCGCGCCTCATTTTTCAAAGAGCTGGAATATAATCCGCAAACAGCTTACCGCTAATGAAGGTACATCGGGCCCGCGAGCGGCCCGAAGTAGGTTCGGACGAGCCAACAGCTAGTGACTCCTCTTCCTCATAGCAAGATAGTCAGTGTGTGTTGCTAATACGCTTTAGGTTTTTTCCTAGAGAGATCGTAAAGAGCTTAGTTTTGTTTCAAAGCAGAACGGCAATATGCGCTGTAGACTTTACAGGCACCTACGCAGTGAGTCAGGAATGCATTACGTGGTACCCGAGCATTTGCGTGTTGTTAGTGAGCACCATGCAAGCACAATGCTTTTCTCCCAAACAACGTTTATGCCCAGCATCGTACGTAGGAATAGGGCTCGGTTAAGCCCATTAAATTGCTTCAGGCATTCTGTTCCGTTGGTTACATCATTTGAGTGAGAACCGCGTAACGCTGCAATTTTTTCAGCTTTGGGCCGCTGTTTGGGAAGATTGTCGTAAAGTGGGTGAAGAACGCGTGGAACGTGTGGGTGAAACACGTGTGGGTGAAGAAGCACGTGGCGCGCTGCGAAAGAAGCAGCTAGAACTTTTTCTTGCGGGTCAGACCCCGCTTTCGATAGCCACTGCAAGAACTTCGGGCTAAGAACAACGGTGACGCTGATCAAATAGACGCAGTAGTTTTGCACGCTTACCCCCCGACTTCTTGCAACTGTGTGCGAAGTCGCTGATCATTCAATCAATCCCTTGTTATTTGAGAAAATCTCACGGCACTCGACTCGCCATCAGAGCGCATCACGTCAGGCAGTGGGCGAATGTACTGACCTCTCTGTTAAGTTTACTTTTGCATCAAACACACCTCACCATCCGCGCCTGACAACGTGCGCAGGTAGCTGTTGCGCAGCGCTTCATCAGCAGAGAAAGCACTGTAGGAACTAGCGCTTCACAGCGACAGTGGACCGCGCAGTTCTTTCAGCAGCTCTGCGAAGCATTTGAAAATATTACAATTTTCCAGTGTTTAACTAAAAAGATTGGTCGATTTCTTTGGAAATTACCCGATTTCCTATTGATTTGATCTTATCATATCTAATAAGTAAGCTCAAGTTTCCTCTTAACCGTAAATTGCATGCTTTGTTAATGCTTTGCTTCTCGTATCTCATTTTATATCGCCATTTTACCTCAATTTCCCACAAAAAATTGTCACTAAAAGTGAATTGTAAGCTTAAAAAGGTTGGGAAAGACTCATGCGGTCCGTGCTCACGGGTACGAAACCGGAATCTGACGTAACATCAATAGAATGCCGGTTAAGCACATTGGGTATAAAAGTCGAATGAAGGGGGCCAAACCCTCCGACTTTCTGGGCGTGCAGAATGCTTATACATTTGAAACCTGCGTTGCGACCCTTGTCACCTGACAATAGATGTCAGATGAAGTTGTTTGACGAAATTCAAGGCCTCGTCTTGACTTGCGGTCGAACACTGGTCCCGACAAGCTCACGAACTAAGCCGTCCGGCACGCCGGTTGCTTGTTTTCAAATTCGCCTCGCCGAGAAAATAACCAGTTTTCTTTCGTCTTGCGTTTCAGCTCCTGAAATCATTGCGTTCGAACCTATTGGTCTGCCAGCGGACTGCTGGAGCGTCGGCGTCATTGCCTACATCTTGTAAGCTTTCCTTCCATCGCATTCGCTGTGACCGTATGTGCGTGTGCTGGTGCCGGCTTCGAACTAAGTGCGCGGGGTCGTCCATATGCTTTGTTGTGACGTGCAGGCTGTCAATTGTAACGCGACGGACTGTCAACAGTGTTCATTTTCTTTCGCGCGCTTTGTTTGAATGCGGCTCGGGTTTTATTTCGCGATTGGAACGCGATCGCGGTGGTAAAATTTAACTTTTAAAGCCTCGTTTTCCCACTGCGTAGCTGTGGTTGGAATTTATTTGTTTGTTTGTGACTTAAGTTTGTTGCAGTCCCTGTTTATTTCTGTTTTCAATTAAGTAACGAAAACAAGTTAAAGAATGGAAATTTGAATTAAAAAGGCTTTGATGATAAGCTTAGTAGATAAAATAGAAATCAGTCCACCAACAAGGTCTGTGTCCCGATCTCACAAGGAACTGTCATTCCGTCACACAGACTGAGCGGTTGTTCACCGTTTTTGGGTGACGACAAAAACGAAACGTTCGAGAACATAACACGAGTCGATTACGAGTTCGACGAAGAATACTTTGGCGAAACGAGCGAACTGGCGAAGGATTTTATACGACAGTTGCTGGTTAAAGATCAGAGGTAAGAAACCGTTTGGGATTTAAACGTAAAGAGTTTCCCCTTTTAAAACGTTAGAACTTAATGGCTTTCCTATCCCCGTGCTTGTTGCGCTGACTCTGTCGCTGCATCTTACCTTCCGGGGGTTCAATCATGGGAGATAACGTCCGACCTGTAGACCACGACACCGCTCGGTTTTCCTCGAGTTGCAAGAAATCAAAGTCTTCTACTGTATAATATATACAAAGGATCAACCGGCAAACGTTCTCAAAGAAAATAAAACAAAACAAAACGACACCGACATTTTGTTTTGTATGATTTTCTTTGAGAACGTTTGCAGGTTGAACCTTTTCAAATACATACTGTACGTCAAACCTGGCAGCCATACTAGACATTTCCTTTTTACTGTAATTGACTAGAAAAGAAAATGCACCGAGAATTGTTTGGGGTCGCACTGCGCATTTCAAAGAAGTTGGTTTGATTGACAGAAACTCACGAAACCCCGGTATCTGTTCCGACGGTCCCTTGACCGAGAAGCGATATTGTTAACGCGCCGCTCGAAGCCGCACTTTTCTCAGCAGAAAACGTTTGCAATTGGAAGTTCGGCGCGTTTTTCAAATCTTGGTCCGACACAATCGGGCACGGATGCCAAGCCGAGCGTGCTGAGGCGTATTCAAAACGGCCTTTCAATACGGCGCTTGTGTGGCCAGTAACGTTGCTCTGCGACTTTTCCCCTTGCCCTTGTCTTAGAAACTTAATGAAAACTGTACAACTTTGTCGTCCTTTTGTAACGTTAAGTTTTTGTCGAATGGAGGTGCGCAAGGGGGGCGTGGTCTGCTCAAGTCGCATGTCTGACAAAAATTAACGGCAAGAAGGTGTGAATGTGTTTTCCGTCAGGGTAAGCTTTATGATTAAAAACGTCTCTGGGCTCAACCTACGAAAAAAACACGCCCAAATAAGCCGCGTCCCTTCCGAAGCAAACCACTGTCTCGCAACAAAAAAACAACCTCCCGTTCACTTCAAAGTTCCGTAGATTCTGGCGCATTACGTAATCGAAGCCTTCTACGCTGAAAAGGGATAAAATTCAGACCGAAGCTTTTTTTTTTATGTTTCCACAGAAAGCGACTCACCATCAAAGGCTGTCTCAACCATCCTTGGATAAAGGTCAGTGTGGGCGACGGCGCGCGTATTTGTACAGTCGCGTTTTCTCATAACCCGAATATTATTGCTCTGCTCGCACAGAGCCACCTGTTGCCTATTGAGAACCTCGGTGGTCTCCCTCGCATATTTTCTGGCATCCGTCATCGCGATCCTTTCTGACGAATTTTATTGGGGGGTAAATTTTTTCAACGCCGTTCTGTTCAACAAAAAAAGGAAATGAAATCATCCTCCGGGGCCAGCTTCGCGAGGTCCTGCGAGAAGTTTACGTCGAGCGTTAAATTCGGAGGCGTAAAAAAGTCCGATCTTCTCGCGCGTTCCGCGACCGCTTTAAAATTTATTTTCGTCGCATTTTTTGGCTGCTTGTCACGACTTCGTCGCGGTCGCCAACCACGTTAACCTGCTGCGCCCCCACACACGCAGCACAACTGTGCGTTCGCCCCATCGCCACCGCACTCAGTTGCGCTCGGTATCCCGACAATTGAAATAAGCAAATTTAAGCCACAAATTCAAAGCAAGCGGAGCAGAAAAACGAAGTAAGTAACGAAAACCGATGAAAACGACCGCCCTGTGGAAAGTTTGTCTGTAGTTTGGCCAGCACAGCACGTTGTTAATGGCATATCACACAAGTCACTGCGTAAAAACCACAGTGTGCGCATGTCAAGTTTTGTTTCAGTGGGAAAGTTTATTTTTTGTCATTGTTTATGAAACACGTGGCGCCATA
>JGI24159J19872_10013551_pt1 | contig 10590 bp, 7 predicted proteins | sample Ectturendosymbi4_FD_19872 | JGI IMG/M metagenome (IMG submission 19872)
TTATCGAAACGTTTGCAAGATGTCAGTTGTATCGTTTGCTTTGGCCGTAGTATTTATTATAAGGCTATTTAGCACTTCCGCTTTTCGTGTACCAAAGTCTTGTTCCACTTTGTTTGGTTTGTCAATCCCCAACGTAATTGCCTGAGACTTTTCAATCAATCAACTGCATCACTCGTGTGTTCCTATTTTCCAGGAGCCCGCATACCATATTTAAAAAACAATGGCATTATGATGTGCTAGAAGAAGGACGTAATTTGTCGAAAAGTGCCACTCAACTCACGGGTGGGTATGTCAAAGTTGTGGCCGAGAAGTCGATACGTTTGCGAATTACTGGTTCACACCTGGACTGCACGGCATAAACGGGTGAGGTGCTTCCTCCTGCACGACACGACATCCTAAAATAAACTGCGTACTTTCGCCTTTGTGACGCACAGGCTTTTGACAAGCTACTCGGTGAGGTGCTCCTCCCTACCAGCTGCCAGCAGGGGATGGTAGGTTGATGCGGCTTTTACTGATATCCGCAGTTACCGGGTACCTTTCCGGTGTGGGGATGTGCAGGGTTCACAAAACCGCAATAGAAGGCGGCTGCCTCTGGTGCTGATTCGAAAGTTTCGATTACTTTGCAAACAAACAAAACAATCAATTGAAACATGAGAGTTCGTTTCGAAAGATTCCGAAAATATTCGCGACCACCTTCAAGGTTAAAGGTGCGACTGGACAGGGAGACTGACAAACAATCGTAGCTTTGGCACGAGCGCGTCACTTTATTCGTCAATACCTGAATATGATCTGGAAAAGGTCGTTCCACCAGTTGATCTGGAAGCAGCCACCGTGTGTTTTCATGATCTCGAACATGACAGTCAGACCTCTGCACACAAACACGCAATCGCGTCGAATGTAAGTCACCGCGCGAAGCAGGAAAACCCGATGCGAATTTCAATCGTCACAATACGGTACGTAACAATGCACCCGGGTAATGACGGTCGCCTGGCGAACACAGCGTGCTGCACGAACCATTCACTCATTCGGCGAAGACACTGAAATCACGGAAGCATTGTTCGTTTTGACGGAAATACGAGATCGTTGACCATCGTCGCGACGCTTACGACCACGGAGTGAACCTCACCTGGTTCTGACGTCGAGCTTGCACCTGCTGATGATACAGGACAGTTCGAAAAGGATGGGGAACCACCCTCGAACCCAGACGCGCTCTCCGGGACTCGAACCACCGACCTCGTCGCCGATCAAGTCTTCAAAAAGCTGCAAAACAGTTTTTGCAATACTGAAAACCGAAAATACTAAGGCACTGCCTCGACATACGTAACTTGTACAAGGGTTCTTAACCTGGTGTCCATGAATGTCATTTGAAGGGTTAATAGGCTTTGCTCTGACATTTCGATTACTGCTACGACGATTAAAACCTAATTTCAGATAATATTGCAACGTTTTTTGAGGGGTCCGTAACCGTTCTTAGGATGTACTAGGAGTCCTTGACCCACAAATGTTTAGGAAACGCTGTTCTGGTTGAAAAAAAGCAAATTGCCATTTCCTGCGTGCAACAGGAGACCCTATCGATGCAAATAAACAGAAGAGGGAAGTACAGCATCCACCACTTCAGAGCAAATCTTTCCACTCACTTGCGGCTTGAGAGCCACGTAATCGGCGCATTGACGTATGAGGCGGATCGCTTCCATGCTCGTGTCAGGGAAAGCACAGCATGAAAATTCGCGCAGAGCAGACACCGCATCTTGGAAGCAATGGATGATGGCCGCGAAATAGAACTGAAACGTTTCGCCTGAAAAAATTGATTCACGGTACATACACCACAGCCTTCGGTTCTTCAACGAAAAGATATTTTTTCAGAAAAAGAAGCCTTTGGTTTACTTCACTTGGTAATTTTAAAAAAATTTACTTGGTAATTTTAAGTCGAACCCCGAAATGACTGTGCTCTTCCGCAAGTGCGGGACTAAATTGTGAAACTTTAAAAGAAAGAAGAGTTGTGATGCAAACTTAGACCAGGTACATAGCAGCACTGCTAGTCGCTGGTGGCGGAACTATACGTGCCTTTGCAATAGAACGTTACTGAGGCGTGAAGTTTTCCTTTAAACCTGAATGCCGAACATTTGCTGGCTGATGACCCACCTACTTGACACTCCCTAGAAAACATCGGCACGGCTTACTTATTATGTGAGAGGTTGTTTGGAAAGCGAGTTCCACAATGGCTTCATCTTGGTGAGCTGCCGCCAGTGTGAACACAGTGAAAATATTCTTCCATCCGGACTTGATGTTTGGCGCCTGCAAAAAAAGCAAACATCATCCACTGAATTAACCGTTTGAAAAAAGAGAGATGTTTTTATTTTGCCAAAGACGCGAGTGCGAAGTATTTGGACTGCACACGACAACCGCTGATGAAAAAGTAACGCAACAGCGAAAACGATTTTCCGACCTGCGAGGTGACCATTTGCGCGATGCATCTGACCACCATGTCTTCTATCATCAGTGAGCTGTTGTGCTTCATGATGTGCTCGAACGGACGCAGGAAGTCCTTCTGGAAGCTGAAGCCCGGGAGTTCCCCCTTCTCGAGAAACTTCATGGAGAGCTGACGCAGGCTGTCGACCGCGAAGAAGGCGACGGCCTCATCGTCGCTGCATCCGACCACGTTGAAGTGGTCGCCTGAAGCGGCAGGAGGTAGAAAATGACCAAAGATAACCAGGGGTATCGTGGCTATGAGGAGCCGTAGAAATAACAGAGACCTATGCACACTTCAACTTTCGAACCTTTTCACACAAGAGCATGTGCTGAGAAAACTTGGAAAATGACAAGAACTGGAAACACGTGCGCTACGATAGGAATGCAAATGCATTGTAGCTGATGAACATTAGCAATCTACAAATATAACGCAACTGCAAGTGCTGTCCTTGGATTCCTGATTAACGCAAATCTACTGAAGTCCAGCAGTTTCTAAACAATCTACAAAATCAAAACAATGTTGAGTAGAAACCTTCGTAAAACTCCCAAGTCGGATTAATCGCATGAACTAAATGCGGGAAGAATCTAATTATATTTACCAAGGATTGCCCATATTCGCGACCACTGTATCCTGACACGGCCCATGTTGTAATAGGAGATCTCGACGATCTTCTGCAAGCAGAACTTCCTCGGATGGGAAGGATTGCACAGCTCGCTCAGTGATACTTTGCTCAACCATTGCACGAAGTCCACTGCGTGAACGACAAAGGACTCAGTCGATATCAGGCAACCAGAGGAAATGACATGATTCAACAAATAAACTGACAAAATGTTGTAGACGACCGGACAAAAGAGATTTTAGCAAGATAATTTAATCGTGTTCAAACCGCCTGAAAGTCAAAGCAGATTTTACTAAACGTAACGACTTTATGTTACAATAGGTACTCCAAGTCTAAAAAACCTCACAAAAACGATCTGCCAAGAAACATCTCGTTGTGGTCGGGAGTCGACGCCACAACCCATTGACTGCAAGTTGGTCAAACACACACATCACTTTTAGCGTATACTATAGCACAACGTTGGTGATCGATAAAAAAGCAACTGCCAGGCACAGCACAGAGGCAAACTCCAGCTCACCGATCGCATCTCCGTCGAGTCTGGTCGATCCGGTGAAGATCCGATCGACGGCGACGACGATGTTCTGCGAACTCGTTTCACCCATCGATTCCTGGATCGTGGCGAGCTTCTTCTGCTCCATGCCGAAGGTCTTCGTCAGAACTGCAGGGGAGGAGGGGGGAGGCGATGAGCGTTTCAAGTAAGCACGGTGTGCATGGCAGCAGAGTGCGCAAAAGTTGAGCGGCGATAAATATCGTTTTGCAAGTACCAAGTTGAGGTTCTCTACATTTTATACACCCAGGCACCGGTACGTGAAAAGCACGCGCGAACGAGAAACTCACTCGGGTTGTTGTCAAGCACCACGGCCGATCGCTTCATCGCAGCAGTCGCCTGATCCTTGGCGCCGGAGCCGATCAACTGAAGCAGCTCCAGGTGGGAGATGCACTTGAGGATCTGCCATCATATCATGGCGCTGGTTAGTTGCTTCGGAAAGCGGGAATGTTTTAAATCTCGCAAGTAAGTTTTAAAAGGGCAACGTTCTTCAACGGTACCGACACCAGCTGCGATGTTCCTCGGAAAATTTTACAGACAGAGGATTTGACGAACTCAATAACGTTGTAGTTAAGAGGAGCTCAATCAAGATCTTAACTAGGTGCGAGAGAAAAGCAATTACGCACTGAAAGCCAGCATTTTGGAAAACGAAGAATGTTTACGAAGGATTATCTTAAATTTTCTTCTCGAACTTTTCGTGCTTTAAAAAAAGAAAATGAATTCCGTCACAACAAACATCAAAGTCATCCAACCTCGTGCCAAGACTCCTGCAAATAGTTGCCGTCTGTGTAGGCGATCGATATTAGGATCTTGATGGACTCGATGTTTTTCCACTTGAGTTCACGAATGCCGGCGGTGGCTTGCAGGAGAGAGAAGCGAGAAAGAGCTTGGATGAACGTGTCGCGTTCCAGCTGCGGTAGAGAGCACAACATGTAAGCTTACCGATGCACACGTACCCAGCAATAACATTGTTGCAACTCAGCACGTCATACCCAAACGGGTGCCTGACGTGCGAAACGCATTCTATTCGCAACATAAATCTTGTGCGACCACCCCTGCGAGTATTAAGTCGCATCGAAAATTTTAAAAAAAATTTTTTAAGGCTGCCTTTAGAACAGACGCAAGGTATGATGCAAACACTCACCGCTAAGCCGAATATGCAAGCGACACGAACGGCGTACTTCATCCCGTTCAGACACAGAGTGGTCACGTCTTTGTCTTCGAAATCTTGGAGTCCCATCGAGAACGCCACCATCATCGACCGCCAACACAACTGCGGAAAAGAACACAACAGATACGAATCCCCCGCAAAAGTCTGCTGCTCGTTTGACACAAAGTCAGATATTCGCTGTTATATTTCGGCGCACGACGGAATGCAATAGACTCGCGACAACATTTTCTTCAGCGGGCGTGACTTTTTGTTTGTCTTCATTAACCATGCTGCCTGTACGTTCTATTATTAATTATCCTAGAGCAGACGGCCCGATCTTAAAAAGTCTGACCTTTGAATTTTCGTGGCCTACTGATGCAGCCCTCTCTCTGAAAAGTCTGCCTACCACTGGTTTAAAATATAAGCATTTGAAAAAGGGACCAAGCATAAAAACATGCAATCAAATGATCACAAAATTGTGGTCATTTTTTTGGAGTCAACATCCAAGAAAACGTGAAGAGTGCAGTTGAACAAACACCATCTTAAATCGCGACTGCGATAAATTCCAAAGTGACGTAGGCTTAAATCAGTCCAACACGTTTCTACTCAAGTACAAACGCGACAGAAGTGCAGCGGAACTTCGTTAATACCACACAACTAGTGAATAACTTTGACAATGGTTTTGACGAACACTGATAAAAATACGATTTGCGGCAGCTCAGCCTCAACCGCACACAGTAGAGCGGAGAGTCTGGCTGCAGCTGATAACAACACGACACAAAAGCAAGAGTTATTTCGTTCTTCTTCCGTTATTGGCAAGTTTCGGTAAACGCAAGATCGCAGAGTCATGAGCAGCTCTTACGTCGCGAGGAAACCACTCAACGCGCAGAAAAATCAATAACCATCCCACCAGAGTGCGACATCGAATGGATAGGTCATTTCTCCAAAAGCAATGATTTAGACAAGACTGGTTTAAATGCAGTTGAGGATATTTCGAGGACACTGGCGCCGGAGATTACATTCGCTTCGCAAGTCAGACTTCACAAAACATGGATTTCAGCAGTAACTTGACAGAATACATATGGCTTGATCGTTCAAAACCAAACAAAACTTCTCCCGAAGTTTTCAAAAAAGCTATTCGTCGTTGTGGAAACACCGATGACGTCAAGCGAATCTACCAGTGACGTCTAAGACTTCGAATGTACTTCGAGGTCGCACCCACGGACCAAATCTGTCCAAGAATCGAGAGGCCTGCGACTGCAGGCACGGGAATGTGCCTGTAACAAGGCACCGAATCGCTCGCTTACGGCGTCAATCAACAACAGCGCCCGCTACTTGCTAACCTTGAACATGGGTCGCACGTGCTCGTAGTGGGTAGAGCTGATGAACTCCGCTTCGACATGACTCGCCGCTTCCATCAGCGCCTTGGCAGTGCTCGCCATCTCCCGCATGTCTCGTATGCGCTGGGCAGCAGACGTTGCACCTGCATCCCACGAAGGTTTGAGCGACACGATATATCGCCGACAAGATTTTTTTTAGTAACTTTCGATCAAGTTCAGTCATTGCCAAGTTCAAAGGTCACACCTCCCAGACAATTTGTAAATTTCACCGGTGCTGCAATCCGACAGTTCTCGTCTTTAACAAAGCCTAAGCAGAGTATCTCTAAAAATTGGTCGAAAAATGCTTGAAATTTATTATTTTACTTGTGAATAAAAAAATAAAGAACCTAATCCGTCTGTTTTCTATTTAGTCTCTGTGCTCCATCTTCCACATGGTACGTCGGCAATATTGATTGAAATCGATCGCCATGGCTCAGCAAGAAATAGTAAAGGCTTTGAATAAATATCTCAAGGAAAGCGAGGCAGAACATGTTCTTTACCAAGAAAAACACAATATCAGTAGACGTTTAAAAACACGTTACGCCAGAAGCTTATACCGGACCTCTGTAGTTGCTGGTCTTGGCGCCAGATCGCGTTGACTTTAGGGTTATTCCCTTTTGCTTGATCTGATCGTAGATGTTCTCGAGATATTCGCGCGGCAAGTCCTTGCTGTCATTGATGCCTCTGTTCATCTTAATGTAGCTTTCCTTCGATATTTTGTGCTTGACCTGGAAACGTCAGTTCAGTGACAATGGGAGTCGAATGAAAAATACAGAAACGGACATCACGTGAATCTCGGCCCAAGTCAAACACAACCATCTAAGCATCCACAAAAGATAGAGAGCTGATCTCGCCGCGCAGACAAAATCATACACGACAGGGAAGGGTAAAAACGGATGATACAAGCAATCTTGAGATTCAGAATAATCACTACAAAAATTTAACAAATCATTACATATCGCAATTTCTGGTCTGGATCCAAGATTCTGAAAAAATGGCATTGCATTAACGTTGTATCGTCAACAATAGACTGGACCAACTCGTTCACCTACTTAAGGATTGGCGGGTGTTGAAACGTTTACCGTTTATTTTTTCCAACTGCTCGGCAAAGACAGCTGCGCATCTGCAATGATAACGTAGCTCCTTGGAACTCTCACCTGGGTGCTGTTAAGGTCTGTGGTCAGCATGATGATGCTGTACGCGAGAACGTACGCTGCGTCTGCAGATGCGAAGACGGTACCACTGCGAAAGCATAAAGAAAATGTCAAGTCGAGAAAATTCAGCTCCACATGCTGCCAAACGAGACTGGAAATATTTACAACCATTGCTAACTGCTACTATTTCAAGTCGTGCGTTTACTGTTTTCACGCGTCATTTAAGTTTGTTCATTTGTTGGAAAACCAGGTTGAACTTGGTTTACCACCAGTCCGTTTGTAATGACTTTCCTTAAATCGACACACACATCAAACCGTGGAATCGCCGTAGCGCTCCTTGGGCAAGAGCGTTCACCTCAACCGCCCCGGCAAGAAGCACGATTCAGGCTTCGGCCTGCCGCCACCGCAATTAACAAAAATAAAAAAAAATCGTAGAATATCTGCACCATACACGAACAAGAGCATGTCGCTTCACTGCATCACAGAAAATTCTCGTTACAAGTCAGGATGCACAGCTATTCGAAACAACCCGCACAAACACATGCGGAGAATATGCTTGAGAAAAACAAATAGGATTTCGAAATTGAAATGAAAGCAACCTCCGGCTAAGCAAGTGGTTCTGTGCCAGCAACCACAGCTACCAACAACAGAAGCTGTTTTTTCTTTTTTGTCTGTGAATTCTTCCTTTGCAAAACAAACTGGCTAGTTATCTGAAGTAAAGGCCTGCACTGACCGGATCGGAACCATTACAGGTCTGGCCGTCAGTCCATGAATGGCTCTAGCAGTGTTTTTTTGGAGTGGCATACGCACGCGTAGTTCGTTTTATTCTACATGCACGCCTTCCCATAAAAGTCAAGCTTATGCGGGAGATCCCTGAGAGAACAGCTTTGCTGTACAGGCCAAGTAGCACTAATCTTAAACATTTCACACTGAGAAGGCCAGGGGCCGGGCTGGGCCTAAATGGGGGGCCAGGCCGTAAAAGTCTACTCGGACAGGACTCTAATTTGAAGATTTTTCAAACTTTTTTGAAAAACTTTCCGGCCAATGAATAAATTGCCCACAATAAATAAGATTTGCAAAAGTACGGGAGCCGTACAGCGTTACCATCTAATATTCCTTGCTTCAGTGGCGGCGGCAAAATAACAAGTCATTTTATCAAACTGTCCCAAGCCCTGCTCCAAGTCAATGAATCGAAAGTTCGACCAAAATATAAGAAACAACATTTTCGCATCACACCAGCTGATCGCGGTTTGAACGCCCACTTATTAGCTCAGCAGCAAAAATCAAGGAGTTGAGCTGGTGTTTTGACCGTTCGTTGGAGGTAACAGGTCACAGCAAAGTTCCCTAAATGCCCGATGGGTGATTTGGTATTTAGACTTCGTGCTAATCACCATTCAAACCATGCAACTTTGCATTTGGATAAACACAACAACCGCAAGTTTTTTTTCTGTAAGCCAAACTCATACAGAACAAAAGCACAAACGTTTTAAACACAAGACCAGCGCTTTTGCGTGCAGCCAAGCCTTCATATCAAGATGCGATAATAACAGTTAATTTGCGAAGGTTGTAAAATAAGGCTCACGCTGAGACACGCTAAGCTTGGTCGCCGTAATTCCTGACAGTTGCAAACTATCATTAATTAATTATCAGCACATGTCACGATAATCCTCATCTTCCTCAGTGTTGATGATTTCCAACAGGCTCCAGAAGAGCCATACCACAGTGACGATGGTGACAACATAGGCACCCAGCCTGATGATGTGCCAGATAATCAAAGTGGAACTTTATGCACGGGAAGTGAGATAAGTCGTGTCAAAAATGTTGCGTCTGACAAAGAAGGAATAAATAAATCGAACAGCCTGGTCAGCTGGCGCATCTGGTGAGGCTTGCGAGCACGAAATTTCAAAATTTTTCGCAACTATTGGATTAACAAACGATCCTACTTCATGGTGTAGTGAGTCGGAAAGTATTTAGCCCAATGAGGACCGTGCACCTACAGTCACAACAGAGGTTTTCCCCGAAACGAGTGGGCACGTAAACTGGGGAGCACGCCCCCAGGCCTCCCTGGCATTGTTGGGCCCTCGCTTTTTCACATCAACGATTTCTAACATTATGACTTGAAGCTCTGCTCAAAAATTCCTGCGCACTCCACTGAGTGGGGCCACGCTAAAGTGCTTCCAATCGGGCCCCGCACTTGCTCAGGCCGGCCCTGCTCACAACCTCTGGTGCGACTTGCTTGATGAGCGCAACAACGCCATTTCGAATGCCGACCGTCGCCCTTGCACCGTCTGTGGACACAATTTTCCATTTCAGCCACATCACACCGTGTTCTGAAAAGTTATCGGGCAAGTTTGCAAAGATACTGGCTGCAGTGGTGTCTATACCAGTAGGAAGATAAAACAGATAGTTCGTGGCTCAGCACAGAGATTGAATAGCTACTGGTCTTGTGCAACTGGAGGAGCAACAAAAATTGATATCAGCTCAGCTTTGCCTTGCAGTTGCACATCTTTTGTTTCCATCATGACGTAATAATAGAAGTAGATAAAAAGTTTCGTGGCAGCTGCCGGTAACTTCTAATACATTTCTATGTTGAGATCAGTGGCGTACGCAGGAAATTTTCATGGGAGGGGTTTCATTCAGGGCCGCAACCAACTGATCTTTTCGGGAAGGGCAAAATGATGTAACTTGTTGCTGCACCATACAAATACATACGTTTGTGAAAATTTCGGGGGGTAACTGGCCGATTGCCCCCTTCTGGTTGCGGGCCTGGTTTCATTCATTGGCATATGGTGGTCATTTGTATTTGGTGTGCGCTGTTTGTGACGTCACAATATGACGTCATATTCGTGTTTCCAAACCAACGTTTTAGCGAAGTTTGTTGACATAATATGCATATTCGTCTGAAAGCACTCCCCTTAATTCATGTGTTATTGAACAGAATATAAACTATTAGCGCTCCAGGTTAGGATATCGGAGGAAAATACACTCAACGCTACTACACAGCAGTTCATAACTGCAAAAATATCAGGCTGCGTGTTAAAACAGGGGAGTAAATCACGCTCATCACTGCATCAGAGCAATTTACAACTGCAAAATGAGGCTGCACTGATGTTTTGTCGAATAAGTGCAGTGGAGCACAGGTGTGCGGCTGGATTGGCTGACGCACACCTCGGTTTGCAAGATCGAATCTTGCTAAACTACACAAGAATTGAGAATGCGCATAAAGTACGCAAGTAAACTTTCGATTTTTGTTATGTATAGAAGTCCAGCA
>JGI24159J19872_10013554_pt1 | contig 10590 bp, 6 predicted proteins | sample Ectturendosymbi4_FD_19872 | JGI IMG/M metagenome (IMG submission 19872)
CAGTTGAACTTGTCATACAGGTTTGGGTTGAATTTCCTTAGAAAACCATTGTTTGGCTTTAGCCTACCAGCTTCAAGTCCGGTGTTGGCCTAGTTAAGAATCTGCACCTAGTAGTGGACTACCTCTTCCATTTGTAAGCGCTTGAGGTCGGGCTAAACCTTGCCTAATTGCTACGCTATCCCAAAAGCTACTTTCTCATCATAGCTCCCATTTTTGTTCTCATATGATATAATTGCGAGTTGAAACGCAAACTTCACAAATTGCCCCTTCCCTGCAGTCTGCAAATCCAACGCAGAGCTACAGCAGGTCATGTGACTAGATTCAAGTTTCCATCCAGGTAGGTTGCGTCACACGAAGCCAAAGCAAAACTGAAAATTGCATGCCTTGATCCAATAGCAATTTTGCAGTGTTTACGAAAAGTAAATTTACCGGTACCCAAAAATAAAAATTTTCGCTACTACACAAACACTTGTGAATAGTACAAATTTTGCACTACAATATATTAGCAAAAAAGGTTGTTCAGTTTCAAAACCTTTGCATATTTTTAACAAAAACTTAATTAGTTTTGACATTTCTTTTCGGAAACACGCATTCAATCGCAGATTTTGCATGCGTGCTTCCCGTTCCGCATGCGTGTTTACCCAATTTTTTTTCCGGAATTCAATAGCAAAACCAAACACGTTTGAAAGGCTCTTTTGCAAGAACTAACTTTATTGTAAAAATACTTTAAGAACGAAGTTTTGAGAGGAGTTTGTGTTTTTTATTTTTCTTTGTGTCTATGACTTAAAAATTAATTTAAAGTTTTGAAGTGATCAGGTTTTATTCACTAAAAGCAAGACATGCACTGCATGCTTTGCATTCACTGATGCTACGCCCCTGATTTGATGATCTCAAATCAAGAATGTGTGAGGTTGACAAAGTGCTTGATAGAAAGCAAGATATTTTGCAAGAATATTTCTGAAATTTGGATACTTGCATACTTTGGCAGACAGAGGTCAACCAATCAATAGAGATGGTGCCATTTGGTTAGGTTATTTTTGGCTACAGAATGGAAGTGCAATTAAAATAAATATAATCAGTACAAGGTCAGGTACAAAACAAATCATTCCTGCAGTGCATATGTAGACGATGCTAAAGACGCGTTTCAAGAGATGTGGGGCCATAAAACGGTGACCATATGTGGGTATTCACAGTCACTGAAGCTCATCAATATGGGGGGATAGCGAGTTCACTCTCAGAAAAGTAGTGTGCGAAGCGTTCTTCGGCCGGTGCTTTTTGTGGAGTTTTAAAAGTAAGGGATATACTTCCAACAAATTTGTTGGAGACAAAATAAGGACGACCTGTCTTTCCAGACACGACTGGACTTCAATGGTATTAAGAGTGATGTGGATACAGCTCATACAATGCGCAACGCATCTTTTGGATGGCTACTTGCTATATTGTTCAACCAGGTGGATATTGAGGCACTGGATGCAAAGACCATTTGTAAATATTTGGAAGTTACAGCTAAAATAGGGATTTTATCTTCAAACTGGCAGGAAAGCTGTGCTCAGCAGAGAGAAACTGTAAGGCATGTAGAGTCCCATATGTATTGTATCCGAAACGCATTCGCGATGTGGCTGTTGAGTCCATGTCACTCCATAAATAAACCAAATTCCGAATTTACCAGTCAAACGAAACCAGAATGAAATGTTTCCACTGTTCAAATGTGTGTGTGGAACATGTTCTGGCCCTGTGTGTAAATTTTGTTTCGAAATGTAATTGGATTGCTCAAATTTTCCAGCCTAGAGGACAATTGACCCGTGTGGTAATTCACCAATTTTTCATAGTGAAACACTGGTTTTGAAAATACTTTTTTTGATGTGTTGGTGTTTTGCTCAAGACACAAAAATAATAAAAGCCAAAACTTTTCAGGTTTCCAGCTGCAAACTTTTTCCTTAAAAATTGAAAAGAAAATCGCAAAAGGGTCAGTTGACCCGTTTGGTAGTCCTATGGTTCGCATTTGCAACTTTGTTGCGTTTCAGACACCTCTTGGCATTCAGATACGCGGAAATATTACTAAGATATTCGTAAGAACAATCTTCTTCACCGATCAAACTAAAACATTTGAGCATTAAAGTTCTGATTATTTCAATACATTCCTTGGAGCGAACTATTTGATCCGTCAACTTGCGCTCTCTAAATAAGTCTCTGTATTGTGAACCGATTCTCAGCTTTGCAAAAGTGAAACATGACCTTACATAAGCAGTATGAATTAAAAAAACACAATTTCCTTGAACGCATTGGGTAAACATTCAACTGTCACCCTAATATTCTTGCAAACAATATGGTCTTTATAAAAAACATTGAAAATAAAATGGATTCGAGTATTTCTGTGTTTGATATCAAGAAGCAATCACCAAATCTATTTGCAAACAGTTACAGACTTTTTGAAGAAGTCAAGGAAAAATCACTTTGAAGGCGTACAACGATTTTTGCACGTGTAGTGCAACGTCTGTCGAAGAACGCTCCGAACTGCTTGCACAAAATGAGGAAATATTCTAGAAATAATATTTTGCGTTACGTCTTTGAATTTTGGGCTGAAAGTTTAAAAACTAGCCTAGCATCCCTGAAGAATATGCTTCTCCATGGTTTTTCAGTGTAGTGTTTTCAAATAGTGATTATTATTTTGTGACAGCTTGCTATAACAATTTGAAGCTTGTGCTGACAGTGCTTTGTAAATTAGTTGGCGGGGTGTTGTAAGTTGCAGCAGGCTGACTCACATTGCGTATTTGCACTTCCAGGAAAACAAAGTCTGCTCGTGATTCGAAAAGACCCGTTGCGTGTATCCACTTTAAAACGTTGGGTCAAAGTCGCACCTACTGTTTTGGTAACGTGTAAAACTTTTCCATGTAGTGATCACTGCTGCTTTACTTGGGACTTACGTGAACTGCATCTGACAATCCAATTCATAGTAAAAATGCAATACATTTATCTAGGTCAAAAAACCTCAAACGTTTGATAGCGATGCATGGTTAACCGACAAACTTGAAATCATTAGGCCTTATAACTGACAGCAATGACATTTTCAACAGCGTTTCTTTGGTAGGGAAATTTTTAGTATCGGAGTGCCTTTGAAATGTTTCGTTTGTGACATTTTTGAAAATATCCATGTGCAGTTTCGCTTTTAAACTGAGTTAGATTGATTAAACTCAAACGTATCGCCGCTTTTAATCATTTTCATAAAAGTACAAACGTTTCTTGTATAATTCAATGCTCTGATACGCAAATGTTGTACAACGCAATACTCACTTGTACTATGTCGTTTTGTGAAGTTTTGTGATTTGGTGGTTCAGTAACATCAATCGATATATTTGCAAACAGACGCATAGTTTTGAAACAAGTCAATGAAAAAATGTTTTAAACTGATTCGTAAAAATCCGAATGTTTTTTTTCTGTGTTTCGCATTACACCAGCACCAAACCAGTGTAAATAGACGCAGTTACATAATTTTGAAACAATTCAAATGTAAAACGTTTTGAAACAGAAACGTGGAAATCCACTGAAAAAAATAAAACGGTTTCGATTTTTTTATGTTTCAATTGAAAAGCACAAAAAGATCTTCAAACAGGTATACTGATTGTTACAACCGTTTTGTGAAGGAACATTAATCGGTAAACTGCATATCACTGGTTCACCGCAGTAAAATTAATTGATGGAATGTTGATGTGAAATACCCCGTGCTGTCATTTTTGATAGCAACACGAAGATGGTTTGTACACACTTCAAATTGCAAACGATGAAAGCTGATAACGTGAATCTACATTCAGTCGAAGCAAATGACTTTTTTAACACCCACGCCCGGTGAAGACTGTGTGGGAAATCTGTTTACCGAACAAGACCGACTCACTAATCATTCCTTTTCAGTAGCAACACGACTTGCTTTGTTTAATCTTAAATTCATAGAAATAGTTTTTTTCGGGTAATCCTATGAAACCGTTTGCAAACAACCTCGCGTAGTTTTGTCTGACCTGGACGCACTATCCTTTGAATGCCAAATGATTGACAATAAACTAAATCTTGCTGATTGAACTGTTTGACAACTTAGGCTTGCAAGTCTCGCAGCTGTACAAAATGCCTGATAAATTATGTAACAATCAGTTGTTTTCAAGTGAGACAACATTAATCGAGATCTTCTGTGAATTTCTCTGTAGTAAATTTGAGGTACTCCTTACGTGGTTTTTGTATTTTGCTATGAAAACTTTTTAACAAACTTGTGAACCCAATTGGATGTCAGCCGATTTTGGTCGGGCCTAAACGTTGTCCAATTACTCGTGTCTAAGCTAATTAAAGCTAAAATCGTACAGAATAGTTACGTCACAGGCGTTGCGCAACAATCGCATAACTTTCACAGGAATTAGCTCTTTTTTGGCCTCCAACGGGCATGCCCTGGCGTGTCTTGGAGAAAATCTGTTTATATAAACAAAGTGTCTTACAGTTTGAACAGTTATTGTGTTCGAGTCACCCTTGTGAAAAACATAGTGACAATTTAGTTTTGAATTATCTATTAGGATATGATTTCATTCAGCTTGATATTTTGTTAAAAACATAGTAACTTTTATGACAATACTCTACCTCATTTTGATCAAGTTACACCTTGATGTCAAACAAATTGACCACCATTATTAAAAATACCGATCTTTTGAAACGATGTTGACGTTTATGCAACCTTTTTTGATATCACTGACAAAATGGCGGTGATTTTGATGTCACCTGATGTGACGTCACCGGCATAAATCGTGACGTCACCGACCGAAAGTGTGGGTCAACTTAACGGCATACACTACTCCCATGGATCAGTTTCAGCGCCCTTTTATGGTTTTCTGGCAGTATAAGTTCCTGCGTCTAAACTGTTACATGACGTTATTTGTGTTTTTTTAAAGTAACGTTGTTGATAAATATCCTACGGATACCTGTAAAAGCAACGAAATAGTTCGAACTGCTCGATGCATATTCAAACAAAGCATCTGCAAAATATATATAAAGACAAATTTTTCAACACAAGAAGCAGGCAAAAGAAATCTGAGCACAACGGATCGAGTGCCTATCATTCCTTTAATTTTTCAAGGTAACATTTCGGTAGCAACGGCACAAAATCCATATTTTTGGTCTATGCTTGAGAAACCACTACCGCCGGAAGCTAATGCCACATTGCAAAATATTAAACTTTGAGAGATACAGTCCATGGAATATTCTGAGTTTCACCAATTGCAAAAATTTTGTTTGGCAGCTAAAAAATGTTTATGGGTATGTGCAAACATTCGGTTGTCAACAAAGTTGTGATTAAATGCAGCTACAACAAATATAAAAGTGATGAAGAATATAACGAAAGATATGAAACGATTACCAAACAAAGATTTTGCAGATGATTTTTTATGTTAATTGACATTGTTAAGCCATCTGCTTTTGAATGTGATCAGGTGTGTGGGCTTGCTAAAATGTTGGCCATATAAGATGCCAGATGCCACTTGACGATGTACTGCTACATAGATTAAACTGAAAGTTAACGAAACAGCGAGAGTACTTTGAGGAAACGTCTCAGGCAAGTTGTTGGTAAAGGCCTCAATTAGAGATACAATTAATTGTTATTTAAAAAGTTTTCCAAATGATGAACGTTTCGTTGTCTATGATAATTTGCGCCAATCAACTACCGCCTTGAAACAAATTTTTCAGAAGCGGATATCTGGGGGACTATGCTTGTAAAATGTAAAGGAACCAAGAATACAAATTGGTTGTCAAGGTTCATTCTTTTGATTGCCTGTGTAAATTCTATTTCTCATCAAGCTCTTATCAACTACCCTCATTGTACTGAATTTGCAAAAATGAAAGCATCAATGAAATTTATTTGGAGTTGACAGTGCGTTCCCTAATCACTGTTTTATGTTTGTAACAGAATGCGATTTATTATAGAGAAATTATTACTGTTGATCCCTGTGTAATTTGTTGGGGAATTATTAATTAAGGTAAGCACAGTTTTTCAATGATGTTTATAATACTGACGCGTGACAATCAAAGCACACTTTCATCATTCAGTATGTTTCTGAGTTTGTGACAAATAGTCCCGTGGCTGAAAAAAACACTCTGGTTTCACTGATGTGGACTCGATTGTAATTAATGCATGATACAGCTTTTCAAGGTTAGTTCACCGCTATTTTGTAGCCTCAAAAAGACTGATTTATTTTATCACAATTTGTGATCGGATCTCTTCCTGTGCCGGAATAATTTTGTGGTCTTCACTCCAATGGATTACATGCATTCTGTGCTTGATTTCAAATGGCTGATCAAACTTTTGGTGATTAAACCACACCCTTTTGTGTAACGGAGCACAGATTGCACTGTTTTCTTATTAGAAACCGAAAGGTTGAGTTGAAGACTGATTTTGAAAGAATAAAATAACTATTTGTTTTAACCCAACAACATTAGGCACATTTGAGAAGTGGCTCCGAAACCCTAAATATTACGAAAATGTATGTTACAAAGTGGCCAAAGAAGTGCGAATAGGGCATAGCTAGGAAGGTTTTGCTGAATTTGTTTATATACAGCAGATCCAAGTCTGGAACGATTCTGGTTCCACTCTGAGTTAGCTCAGAATATTTGAAATATTTGAATAACCATCTTAGCATCAGTAGTCCAATTTTTTGAAACGCCGCAAAAGTTTGGACAAAGGTATGGATAAGGAAATTATACAATGCATTTTACGAGATGATGGTGTCATGTTTTTGAAAGCTGCCGTGTATGGCAAAACTGCAACTTTTCTCTCATGTCTTTCACCTTAAACGGACTTAAATCCATTTGGCTGCTAGTGTCTATTCACTGCAGTGGTTCATGATGCATCAGTTTACTGTAGGTATTGTTGGCAAGCAATATTGCGTGTTTGGTATAGGTTACCTGATACATTTTAGGCTAAGCAGCCGGTGTCCATCGAGAAGTCATGAACAGCCGAAAAGAAGGCAAGTCACGGGATTGTACACATGCTTTGTCAAACTTGCATCGTAATTCTTTTTTTTCAGTTGCGACCGTGAGGTTTGTGTTTCGTGCAACGCTCGACCCTATCTTCGGAACTTTCACGACGGCTCTGTTGGACGATTCTTCCGAAGAATACTTAAATCTGGCTGTTCTTGTGATGTCTACTGTTCAGACATCTCTCTCAGGACAAACCGAATTGTCGGTCAGCTTCCTGCGCTTCTCGCAAGGCAGCATTGTTGCGTGGTTAGTTTTCTGATAGTAACGTTTCTTTCATTGTTTCAAGTTTGAAGTCGCTTTAGGATACATATAACAGCTGGTGATCCTCTCATCTGTTTGTTTTCAAATAACCACCCGTTTTCGTCCAATGTGTTGCTGAAATAACTCCAAAGACTTCATTTTGTCTCTTAACCCGCTTGAAATAACCTTATCTAAAACCAGTTTCAAGCAGAGCGTACACACTTTAAAAATGTGCGAAATATCTGCACGTATACTTCACCACTTCTTCACCCAAAGTAGGTTCTGAATATCGTTTGATTTTTCTCACCTAGGGAAATCACACCTATTGTGCAAATCGCTACGTTTTGTTACTCTGTCCTAAAATGATTTGCTGATTCCAGTTTCTTTAAAAAAGTGTAAGCAATACTGTTGGTTTCATTTTTGCAGTACATATGTTAGACTGCAGATGATTGCGTTTGATCTTTTGTGACATTTCGCTGGGGCACTCAGTTTAGCTTATTGTGAAACACTGATATCATGATGTTCCCAACATAGACAACAGTGCAGCTGTATAACAAGTATCTTTATACCGTTGCGTACTGTTACGCCGTGTTTCCCTTAGAATGAACCAAATTTTTACAAATTGAAATTTTAAAATTTTTGAACTGTTGTGAATATCATTTAGACTGGAGCAGTAGTTCCGGTCCGCGAACCGGTCCGCGTAGATATTTTGCCGGTCCACAACATAAGCTACATTTTCCATCAAGTGGTTCCGCAGATTTTCTGCCAAAGTAACTGAAAATGATTAGCATTCATGTTGAATTCGTTAAAATGCTGGTCAATGGCATGTGGCTTGCGATTAAATGGACTGGATAGTTCAGTTTCGCTTGTACTCGGCTTTGTACACCTTCCGGAGTTTCACGAGTGGTCTGTCGCGGCCCGTCTCTGCTTTCTTGCGCCATGAGGCAGTCGGCTGCTTTGGCAGTGATTGCTGCACTGGTGGTGAGTCAATGGCAGCATCCACGTGAACCGTTTCCTTGCATCCACTCATCAACGCCTAGCAGGAGACTGCATGGACAGGTCACAAGTACCGTTTAACAAGTCTTCGGTGTGACCTGACAGGAAATCGAACCAAAACTACCCAGCTTTGGTGGCGCGTGCTCCACCAACCGTACCACATAGCCGGTTTAGACTGGATATAACGCAAAATGAAATCCTTGCGCAGTTTCATAATTATTTTGTTCTTGAGCAAGTACAACGGGAGCTATTGGTAGCAAACAGTTTTTTTAAAGATAAGTTTTCGTGACCACTAAGAAATTTTGAGAGACTCTTGTCTGGAATTGTTTACCACAGACTTCGTGGCTCGCCACTGGAAGTAGCTGCATTGCATGCATTGCAGAAGATTTAAGATGCAGCCAAGAAAGCAACAGGGAATTTTGCATTTTGTAGCAAGGAATAAAAGGCCCACGGAAGAATTTTTGACGAGCCACGCCCTTGTACTATTGCAATTGAGTACGTTTTGCAAGATGACTGTCAAAAACAGAGGCTCTTATCGACATGAAAATGAAACCTAAAAGCAGGCTTAAGGCGGATGATTACTTGATCTGTGCATTATCATGTATAGAACCTCGAATATCTCTGCTTTCCAACAACAAACAGGCTCAGCCTGCGCATTGATTGTAGCGCACGTTGTGTTATTAAACTGTTGTTTTTGTTTTCGCTCTATGCATGTGCAATCGTTGTCTTATTGGAGAAGTTGTAAAGTCGGTGGGCCATGGACCTTCTGTTTGTTTATTAACTGGGTCACATGCTTGGAAAGGTTGAAACCCCTGCATTACGCTTTCATACTTGAAACAATTTTGCAGGTTTGCAGTTTATTCAACGAATGCGTCTGTGACACTTGCCAGTGTGGAACAAGCGGTCGTTTCCAACTTGCCCAACACCACTTTGTTCACTGCAATAGGGTGTAAGTTTAGACTGGAACGTACCTTAGCACTGTTGCGATCGGAAAGCCCGAGCGGCATGTGCGTGAAGCTTCGCACTGTGGTAGAAAGCAATAAATAGAATTCACCCGACGAGATCACTCCATTATTGCTTGTTCGCGCCACTTATATATGGCGTTGTTCTTGGCGCGCATTCCGTTCGTGGTGAATCGTGCATTCAGCGCAACGCCAGCGTAGAGGTTGCCATTGTACCTTGTGATTTTTTATATTTATTTGATTTTTGATCAAGTGCGCTCGTTATGTCTTTTCGAACGAAGATTGTGAACGGAAACTTTTACTTGAAACAGAAGTTAAGTTAAAGTGTGTGCTGCTATATATTGTGTGATACCTAAATGCACAGTGGTTAGTTCGTGTATGGTCAACATTGTGAAGCTCATACACCTAATCAAAATAAAGTAAATAAAGCGCATGTGTTGTCTCAGTTTGTTGCTTAAACGTTTATTTTACTCCGCATTACAGAGATCTCTGTTTGAAAACGTTCCAATTTTTTTTAGCTCACTCCAACTGTTCAACGAACCCGTGCTCATCAGATGCAAATTGCGCCGATGAATCTGCCCAGGACTTCACGTAAAATATTTATTTTTTGTAAATTTTGATGAGCAGTGTTCACCACTTTGTGGATGCCGTGTTACGCGTAAACGTTATATCAGGGTTTCCCAAACTTTCTCTGGCCATGTACCCCTTCAGCAATTTGATAGATGAGCATGTATCCCTGAACATGGGCGCCGGAAGGATTTTTTCCAGGCAGGGGCCAAAAATGGATTTTTCAGGAGTGGGCCAAAAATATTTTTGGTTGGCCAAAAGCGGCAAAATTTCATTTTCACCACTCAAGCTAAGAAAACAACATTTTTGCAAAAACATTTATTGGAAAATGTCAAAATTCAAAATCCTGGGGGTGCCTTGCCCCACTTCTGACGCCTATGCCCCTAAAGTTTCATATGACAAAGTGGTTGAGGAAAATAACACACAAAGATAGAAATAAGCATATATTGACTTTTGATATGAAATTCACTGATGCTTATTTTTTATTTTAACATTTGAACCAGACATGAAGTCCACAGAGCATAAGCGCACACCATCTATGCAACACAGATTGATAATAACAGCCACAGAAGGTTTTGTAACGGTGGTCGGACCATAGGATTACCAGGCTTGTCCATGGGAATCCCATGGGGAACATCCCATGGGATGGGACAGCACACATTTGTATTTCCCATGGGACAGTAGCTGTGTCACAATGATACTGAAATGTCATACTTAGACTTTACTTCTGAATTTTAAAGTCAATAAATTTTGTCGTTTTGCATGTCTCTTTGTACATGTAGTCCTATTTAGTAGATACTAAACCTAAACTTTCATAAATTTA